>Ga0308159_1001525_pt1 | contig 32605 bp, 25 predicted proteins | sample PhyCR1_FD_201040 | JGI IMG/M metagenome (GOLD analysis project Ga0308159, IMG submission 201040) | Phyllosphere microbial communities from UC Gill Tract Community Farm, Albany, California, United States - DLSLC.R1 | ecosystem: Host-associated > Plants > Phyllosphere > Unclassified | place: USA...
TTGAGCTTGTTGAATTTCGGCACGAAGGCCTTGGCGCTGAACAGCCAGCCGCCGATCAGGATCGGCGAGATCACCGCCACGAGCATCAGGGCCAGGCCCAGCGGCAGGCAGGCGATCAGCACGCGGCTGACGTCGAGCGCCACGCGGTGCAGCAAGACGTTGGAATTGAAGATTTGCTCCTGGTCCAGGGTCAGGCCCGAGACCAGCGCGGAATTGAGTTGGCGGATCAAGCTGTCGCCAAAGGTCCACAGGCCGACGCCAGCCGCCATCAACACGGTAAACGTGGCCACTTCGCGCGAACGCGGAATGTCGCCTTCCTCACGCGCCTGCTCGAGGCGCTTCGGTGACGCTGCTTCGGTCTTTTCTGCGTCGCTGCTGTCTGACATGGTGTGTCTGCCGCATGGTTTATTTCGATGTTGCCATTATCGAGTGCGGCAACATCACACCATCGGAGGAATACGGCAGGTTTTCCGTGTCAGATCAGTGATTCCGTGTGGAAATTATGCAGCAGGCGCCAGTTTCGCCATTTGGCTATCGGTCAGGAAGCACCACTCGCCCTCCTCCAGACCCAGCTCTTGCAGGGTCAGAGTACCGATGGCAGAGCGGTGCAAGGCGCTGCAATGGTTGCCGGCAGCGGCCAGCATGCGCTTGACCTGGTGGTACTTGCCCTGTTCGAGCACGATTTCAAGCTGGTGTTCACCACGCTTGACGCAGGTTTGCGCCGCCAGCGGCGCCGGCTCGTCGTGCAGTTGCACGCCGCCCAGCAGCTGGGCCACCAGTTCGTCGGTAACCGGGTCTTGCGTGGTGGCCTGGTAAATTTTCGGAACGTGGCGCTTCGGCGATGATTGGGCATGGATAAACGGGCCATCGTCTGACATCAGCAGCATGCCGGTGGTGTCGTGATCGAGCCTTCCGACCGGCTGTACTTCGCGCCAGGTGAATTGCTCGGGCAACAAGGTCAGCACGCCAGGATGATGGCTGGGCTTGCGCGAACACTCGAAGTTGGCAGGTTTATACAGGGCGATATACACGTGTTCGCGCACTACCCATTCTTCCTCGAACACGGTCAGCACCAGGCCGTCGGTTTCAAGCGTTTCTTTGTATTTGTCGTGTACGACACCGGCGATGCTCACTTCGCCATCTTCGATGAGGGCGCGGCAGTACTTGCGGGTGCCGAAACCCTGCGATTGCAGGATGCGGTCCAGGGATAATTTGCTCATGACGCGAATTTTACAGGATGGCTGTACGCTTGGGAGGGGCGCGCGCATTATTGATATACATCAAGTTCAGCAATGTTCGCGGGGTTAGACTTCAAACCGCATTAGGAATTCGCCTAACGCACTAGGAAATACTCAGCAGGAAGCTCGCCATGCCCACCACCTATATCCGCACCTTGCTGGCCCGTTCCCACGCCGCCACGCACCGCACCCAGCTGCTGATCAGCCGTTGCCGCCAGGGTTGCCTGCTTGCGCCGGAATGCCACGCGCCAGCCACCGGCGCGCCGGCCAGCAGCGCGCAAGCCGCCTGGTACGCGCGGCAACAACAACTGTTTCTGGACTGGCTGGACGGCGGTGGCATGACGCAGGAATCTGCGAGCACCATAGGAAACAGCGGCATTGCGCCGCTGTTTCCAGCACCCTGTACGGGTGCTGACGAGGAATCACAATTCTCTCAAGTCCGCATGCGAGATGCGGTAAGGTAGTTCATTCTTGGTGGATCAAGCTAAGCTTCAACTTCTGCTGACAACGAGATAAACAGTTTATATCGACCTCCCTTGGAAAGAACTACACCACCACTATAGCCGAACTGGTAGCAGATGCAAGCAAGCAGGTATTGATAATGTTAATCGGTTTGCCTTGAGCGACAGCAAACCCGGTATCTCGCCGCTCAGCGCAGGGTCGGTTTGACGCTTTCCACCGCCGATTTGATGGCGCCCGCGCCCATGGCGGCGCCGAATTTCTTCAGCACGCGCTCCGGCAAGCCCTCGTGGGTGGTGTAGTCGATGATGTCCTCGGCCCGCACCACGTCGCGCGCCACGCTGTCCACGGTGCCGTAGGCGTCCGCCAGGCCCAGGTCGATCGAGCGGGCGCCGGTCCAGAACAGGCCCGAGAACATCTCCGGGGTTTCCTTGAGGCGCTTGCCACGGCCGGCGCGCACGACGTCGATGAACTGCTGGTGGATTTCATCAAGCATGGCCTGGGCATACTGGCGGTGCTTCTCGGTCAGCGGGCTGAACGGGTCCATGAACCCCTTGTTTTCACCGGCCGTCAGCAATCGCCGTTCGACACCCACTTTTTCCATGGCGCCAGAAAAGCCGAAACCGTCCATCAGCACGCCGATCGAACCGACGATGCTGGCCTTGTTGACATAAATGCGGTCAGCGCCGGCGGCGATGTAATAGCAACCGGACGCGCAAATCTCGTCCACCACCACGTACAGCGGCTTCGACGGATAGCCGGTGCGCAAGCGCCGCATCTCGTCCACGATCATGCCGGCCTGGACCGGGCTGCCGCCCGGGCTATTGATGTGCAACACCACGGCCACCGAGCCGCTGTCGGAAAAAGCCTTGTTCAGCGCCGGGATCACGATCGCTGCAGCACCGCTACCCTCGGATTCGATGGCGCCTTCGATCTCGATCAGCGCGGTATGGCGGCCCAGGGTTTCCTCGGAGCCGGTCCAGCTGACGTCCATGTAGGTAGCCAGGGCCACCACGATCACCAGCAAGGTGACGGATTTGAAGAAGATGCCCCAGCGGCGCGCCGATTTTTGCTCCTTGAGCGTGGCAAACACCAGCTTTTCCAGCACGGCGCGCTCCCAGTTGCCGGCAGCAGCCGACGCTGCGGGCGGCAAAAGGGTGGCAGATGGCGGATTGACGCCGCCGGCGTCGCTGTCGCCGGACTTGGGAATGTGGTTGTCGCTCATGGATTACTTAAGTTGGATAGTCAGGCCGATGGCGGCCGCACGTAGTCGTCCGGTTGCCAGAAAATCTGCTGGTCGCGCTCAACCACGGCGATCGGCCGCAGGCGGCCGCCGCGGCAGGGACCGCCCGCGCACACGCCGGTTTCGGGCGCATAGATGGCGCCGTGGGTGGCGCACATCAGGTACGCGCCGCCGGACTCGAAGAATTCGCCTTCCGCCCAATCGAGTTCGATTGGCATGTGGGCGCAACGGTTCAGGTAGGCATACGGCGCGCCATCGTAGCGCACCACGAAGCCGGTGCCGGCCGTGCCGTCGGTGTTCACCGCGAAACGCACGCCCTTGCCGCCATCTTCCACGTCGGCGGTGGCGCAGACCAGGATCTCGTCCATCACGCGTTCTCGCTCAGCCATTGGTGCAACTCGGCCACCGTGGCAGCCGAATACACCGGATTGCAGGCGGTCAATTGTTCGACCGGGTGGGCGCCATATTGCACTGCCACCCCGGCTGCACCGGCATTGTTCGCCATCAGCAAATCGTGCGACGTATCGCCGATCATCACCGTACGTCGCATATCCTGGCCCAACTCCCGGGTCAGCTCCTGCAACATGGCCGGATGAGGCTTGGAAAACGTTTCGTCGGCGCACCGGGTGGCGTCGAACAGCGACAGCACCTTGACGTCGTTCATGGCGCGATTCAGACCTACCCGGCTTTTGCCGGTGGCGACCGCCAGGAAGTAACCTTCCTGCGAAAGTTCCTGCAACATGTCGCGTACGCCGGGGAACAGCACCAGTTCGTGGTCGCGCGAGAGGAAGTGATAGCGGTAGCGCTCGACCATGCGCGGGTACCAGGTCGGGTCGATATCGGGCAACACGGCCTGCATCGCCTCGTGCAGCCCGAGGCCGATCACGTGGGCAGCCTTGTCGTCGCGCGGCACCGGCAGGCCAAGGTCGCGCGCCGCCGCCTGGATACAACGGACAATGGTGGCCGTCGAGTCCATCAGCGTGCCGTCCCAGTCGAACACGATTAAATCAAATTGCTTTCTTGCCATGAATTCAGCCGCTGCACGCAGCGCGCCCCTAAATATTTGCGATTAGTTAATTGGTTTGCCCAAGCTTACCAAGAATCGCTCACATTCGGCGGCTAAAGGTGCGTTCAGCGTCATGATTTTTCCGGAGTCCGGATGGGTGAACGTAATTTGATGCGCATGCAGGAACATTCTCTTCAGCGCGCCGCGCTGCGCATCGGCTTTCAAGAGCGCGCGGTTGAGGGCGAAATCGCCGTACTTGTCGTCGCCAAGGATGGGGAAGCCCGACGCCGACAGGTGTACCCGGATCTGGTGGGTACGGCCGGTTTTCAGTTCCGCTTCCAGCAGGGCGAAGCCCGCGAACTTTTTGAGCAACGAAAACACGGTGTGCGACGGCATGCCTTCCGGATTGACCGCCACGCGGCGCTCGCCCTCGGCGGTGGAATACTTGTGCAGCGCCAGTTTGACGTGCTGACGCGCATTTTTCCAGTCGCCCGCCACCATGGTGAGATAACGCTTGTCGGTTTCGCCGTCGCGCATCTGCTCGTGCAGATTGGTCAGTGCCGAGCGCTTTTTGGCCAGCAGCAGCAAACCCGAGGTGTCGCGGTCGAGCCGGTGCACCAGTTCCAGGAACTTGGCGTCGGGGCGCGACGCGCGCAGTTGTTCGATTACGCCGAACGACACGCCCGAGCCGCCATGCACGGCCACGCCGGCCGGCTTGTCGATCACCAGCAGGTGGCTGTCTTCGAAAATCACCTTGAATTCGGCAGCGGGCACGTGGGCGGTGTCGGCCTTTTCCGCGATGCGGATCGGCGGAATGCGGACCATATCGCCTTCGACCAGGCGATACAGCTGGTCGATACGGCCCTTGTTGACGCGCACCTCGCCCGAACGCAGGATGCGATAGACGTGACTCTTCGGTACACCTTTGCAAATTCGCAACAGGTAATTATCGATCCTTTGTCCAGCGTCTTCTTCGGAAATAGTGACGAACTGCGCCTGCAGCGGGACTTGCGACGAGGGTACTGCGCCGGTGGTCGCGGAATGTGACGGGGGGACAACATCATTTTGCATCTTCATTTAAGCTGTCTTCCCAGAAATCTCTCTAAGTCCTTCATTTTGAATATATAATCATTTCGCTGCGGCATACACTGCGGCTGGTGTAAGAAGAAAAGCATATTTTACACAGGGGCGTCCCACCTGGCCTCGCCTAATTGCAAATTCAGGGGGAAATACGTATACGCACCACCCTTGCCGATATCAAGGTTGCACCGTTGTTGTAATCGGTTAGTGGCAGGGAGGCAGGACCAGAATGATAGTATTGTAAGGATAAAGTGCGGCCAGCCGGTCAAGAGTCGGCTGGCCGATTGATGAAGTTGATAACGCTTGCCGTTTCCGCCGGACCCCATGCTTTGCTGCAAGCTCAACGGATGGCTGTCACCAGCCCTGTAACATTTCAGCCCGGCACACTGTCGTCGCTGCGATATTGATTACTTGTAGTATGTAAGCTTGAGGATTTGGCTCTCAACGTTGCTGCTCACCGCCTGTATTTTTCTGCCGTCCTTAAGGGCCGCATGGAGGGGTACAGGTGATGCGAGCCCGCGGCCTGACGTTCAGCCTCTCAGCGCCCAGTTGCGTCCGCAGCGCCGGTTACCTCCCGCGCTGCTGCTCCGCACAGAATGGGCAATACCCCCCGCAATCGTTCTGATTCTTCGCGTATACCCCAAAACCTTCGTCGCCGGCTTCCACGAGCCGACGGCATAGAGCTGGCCTACGGGTCGCGGAGTTAAAAAAATGAAACGCATGTTGTTTAATGCTACGCAGCAAGAAGAGCTGCGCGTAGCGATTGTCGATGGTCAGAAACTGATCGATATCGATATCGAAACCGCCGGACGCGAACAGCGCAAGTCCAACATCTACAAAGGCGTGATCACCCGCATCGAACCATCGCTCGAAGCTTGCTTCGTCAGCTATGGCGAAGATCGCCACGGTTTCCTCCCATTCAAAGAAGTAGCACGAACTTACTTCAAGGAAGGCGTTGATGTCCGCAACGCGTCCGTCAAGGAAGCATTGCGCGAAGGCCAGGAAATCATGGTCCAGGTCGAAAAGGAAGAGCGCGGCAACAAAGGCGCCGCCCTGACCTCGTTCGTATCGCTGGCCGGCCGCTACCTGGTCCTGATGCCGAACAACCCGCGCGGTGGTGGTGTTTCGCGCCGCGTCGAAGGTGAAGAGCGCCAGGAACTGCGCGAAACCATGGACAAGCTCGACCTGCCAGCAGGCATGTCGGTCATCGCCCGTACCGCCGGCATCGGCCGCAACGTCGATGAACTGCAATGGGACTTGAACTACCTGATGCAACTGTGGCGCGCGATCGAAGGCGCCGGCAAGTCCGCTTCCGGCGCGTTCCTGATCTATCAGGAGTCGTCGCTGGTGATCCGCGCCATCCGCGACTATTTCCAGCCCGATATCGGCGAGATCCTGATCGATACCGACGAGATCTACGAGCAGGCGCACCAGTTCATGAGCCACGTGATGCCCGATATGGTGCACCGTGTAAAGCGTTACAGCGACGACGTGCCGCTGTTCTCGCGCTTCCAGATCGAACACCAGATCGAAACCGCCTACAGCCGTACCGTGCCGCTGCCATCTGGCGGCGCCATCGTCATCGACCACACCGAAGCCCTGGTGTCTGTTGACGTCAACTCGGCCCGCGCCACCCGCGGTTCCGACATCGAAACCACCGCCTTCAACACCAACTGCGAAGCGGCCGAAGAAGTGGCCCGCCAGCTGCGCCTGCGCGACCTGGGCGGCCTGATCGTGATCGACTTCATCGACATGGAAGTGGCCAAGAACCAGCGCGAGGTCGAACAACGCCTCAAGGATGCGCTGCACCACGACCGTGCCCGTGTACAAATGGGCAAGATTTCGCGCTTCGGCCTGATGGAACTGTCGCGCCAGCGCCTGCGTCCGTCGCTGTCGGAAGGCTCGCACGTGACCTGCCCGCGCTGCTCCGGCACCGGCCACATCCGTGATACCGAATCGTCGGCCCTGCAAGTCCTGCGCATCATCCAGGAAGAGGCGATGAAGGAAAACTCGGCCACCATCCACGTGCAAGTGCCGGTCGATGTGGCAGCGTTCCTGCTCAACGAAAAGCGCGGCGAAGTGCTGAAAATCGAGAACCGTCACCGCATCTCGGTGATCCTGATCCCGAACAAGCACCTGGACACGCCGCACTACAAACTCGAGCGCATCAAGCATGACGATCCGCGTTTGGAGGACAGCCAGGCCAGCTACAACCTGGCCGAGCAGGCCGAAACCGACATGGCCTATAGCAAGCGCCAGAAGGAAGAAACCAAGCCGCGCCAGGAAGCCATGGTCAAGACCATCACCCCTGACCAGCCTGCTCCGCTGGTCGAGCGCAAGCCTGCCGAAACCGTCATCACGCCAGCTCCGGCCCCGGTGCCGGCGCCAGAGCCGAAAGGTTTCTTTGCCAAGCTGTTCAGCTTCCTGAGCCCGGAACCAGCGAAACCGGTTCTGCCGCAGCAGCCGACCATCGTGGTCAAGGCGCCGTCGCCGGACCGTAATGCCGACCGCAACGCCACCCGTGGCCCACGCGGCCGTACCCGCACCGGCAAAAATGGCCGTCCGGAACGTGAAGAGCGCGAACCAGGCGCCGCCCGTCCGGCATCCGACGAGACCAAGGCAGCCGACGCCGGCCGCCCGGCCCGTCCACCGCGTCCGCCACGCGAACCGCGTGAAGGCCGCGAAGGTCGTGAACCACGCGAAGGCCGCGACGGCGCGCCAGCCGAAGGCCAGCCGCCACGCGAACGTGCTGAACGCGCCGAGCGTCCTGAGCGCGCGGAACGTCCCGAGCGCGGCGAGCGTCCGGAACGTGGCGAGCGTCCGCCACGCGAACCGCGTCCACCACGTGAGCCGCGTGCCGACAAGGCGCCGGTAGAAGCCAAGGTTGATGAGCTGGCACTGGGCGCAGTAGCACCGGTTGCCGCAGCGTCGGCTGCCGTCTCGGGAACCTTTGCAGCGGGCGTGTTGGCCCCTGCGACGGGTCCTGAAGCCGAAGCCACCAGCATCCTGAAAACCGCCCCGAACGCCGGTCCGGAAGGCGAAGCGCAAGACCTGGCAGGCGAAGGCGATGAGCCGCGTCGTCGCCGTCGTCGTGGCGGTCGCAACCGTAACCGTCGTGATCGTGATGGCGAAGGCCAGGACAACGAGGCAGGCGAAGGCAATGAAGGCGCCGATGGCGAGCAAGGCTACGCCGAGCACGATGGTACGCCGGTCGCAGCCGTGGCCGCAGCCGCCGCAGTTGACGCTGCTCCTGGCGCCAAACTAGCGCCGGCACCAGCCGCCGAGCCTGTCGCGGCAGCCGCCACGCCGGCAGCGAACGTCGTCCCGGTCGCACCAGTTGTTGCCGAGACGCCAGCCCCGGCAGCAGTGGAAGTTGTCAGCGAAGCAGCGCCAGCAGTGGTAGAGCCGGCCGCTCCGGTAGCCGAAGCAGCGCCAGTGGTATCGGTAGCAGCACCGACCGCAGCGGAAGCGCCAGCAGCATCGGTGGCAACTGCTGTTGAAGCACCAGTGGCACCTGCTGCACCTGCTGAGCAGGTTGCGCCAGCAGCGCCGGCCGTGGCAGAAGCCGCCGCACCTGCGCCGGTCGCAGCAGCAGCCGAGGTGGAAGCGCCAGTTGCGCCAGCACCGGTTGCCGCAGCGCCTGTGGCCGAAGCCGCTGTGGTAGCAGCCCCTGTAGCAGCCCCTGTAGCAGCACCGGCAGTTGCCGAAGCAGCGCCAGCACCGGTTGCAGAGGCGCCTGCCCCGGCACCAGTGGCGACTTCTGCGCCAGTAGCAACTCCGGCTCCGGCTATTGCTCCGGTAGAGGCTCCTGCTCCTGCTCCAGTGGCAACTCCGGCACCAGTGCCAGCACCAGTCGCGGCACCTGCCCCAACCGCAGCGCCTGCACCTGTGGCAGCAGCGACCCCGGCCGACCTGCAGGCCGTGCTCGGCTCCGCCGGCCTGACCCTGGCGGCCACCGATCCGGAAAAACTGCGCGCCGCGCAGGAAGCTGCCGCCAAGGTGGTAGCGCCGGTCCGCGTGCCACGCGAGCGCAAGCCGCTGCCGCCGCAGAACGACGAGCCAATGGTGCAGATCGACACGCGCCGCTGATCATCGCGGTGAGCAGATCAAAGGGAAGCCTTCGCGCTTCCCTTTTTTTATGCGTTGGGGCAGCCGGCGATAGCCGGTCCGGCACGGTTGCCCTGGCCGGGTGGATGGCTACGAGCAACGCCCGCTCGTGGTATCGTAAGCACATGGCGCAGTCAGGGCAGCGCGGCACCACCTTTCAATCCCAGCAAGTTTAGAGTTCAGACCACGAGTCATGTCAGAGAAAGTCATCATGATGACCGCGCAGCGCCCCAACGCGCCGGCCATCCCCTCCCCGCTCGAAGCGCCTACCGGATTGCTTGCCGACCGCCTGGCGCGGCCGCTGCACGACCTGCGCATCTCGGTCACCGACCGCTGCAATTTCCGCTGCGTGTACTGCATGCCCAAGGCGGTGTTCAACAACGATTACCAGTACCTGCCGCATACCGCGCTGCTGTCGTTCGAGGAAATTACCCGCATCGCCCGCATCTTCATCGCCCACGGCGTCGAAAAAATCCGCCTGACCGGCGGCGAACCGCTGCTGCGCAAGAATCTCGAGCGCCTGATCGGCATGCTGGCCGAACTGAAAACGGCCAGCGGCAAGCCGCTCGACCTGACGCTCACCACCAATGCATCGCTGCTGGCGCGCAAGGCGCAGTCGCTCAGGGACGCCGGCCTGCAACGGGTCACCGTCTCGCTCGATGCGCTCGACAACACCACCTTCCAACGCATGAACGACGTCGATTTCACGGTGGACGACGTCTTGAAGGGGATCGACGTGGCGCACCAGGTGGGCCTGGGGCCAATCAAGATCAATATGGTGGTCAAGGGTGGCATGAACGACCAGGAAATCCTGCCGATGGCCCGGTACTTCAAGGATACGCCGTACATCCTGCGCTTTATCGAATACATGGACGTGGGCGCCTCCAACGGCTGGAAGATGGATGAAGTGATTCCATCGTCGGAAGTGGTGCGCCGCATCGGCGCCGAACTGCCCCTGGCGCCGGTGGCCGCCAACTACAGCGGCGAGACCGCCGCGCGCTGGCGGTACACGGACGGGGGCGGCGAGATCGGCCTCATTTCCAGCGTCACCCAGGCATTTTGCAGTGACTGCTCGCGCGCGCGCCTGTCCACCGAGGGCAAGGTATATACGTGCCTGTTCGCCAGCAGCGGCTACGACCTGCGCGCGCTGTTGCGCGAAGGCCGCAACGACGCCGAGATCAGCACCGCGCTGGCGCACCTGTGGCGCGCCCGTGGCGACCGCTATTCCGAGCTGCGCACCAATGATACCGACGGCCTGGCGCGTGGCGCCAGGGTCGAGATGTCCTATATCGGAGGCTGACATGGCACCTGCGAACGCCATCACCGGATGGATACTGGCCGGCGGCCGCGGCACGCGCATGGGCCGCGTGGACAAGGGACTGCAACCGCTGGGCGACACCACCATGGCCGGCCACGTGCTGGCGCGCCTCAGGCCACAAGTGGGCGCCATTGCCATCAACGCCAACCGCAACCTGGCGCAGTACCAGGCGGTTGCCGGCCCGGATGTTGCCGTTGTCGCCGACCACATCGGCGGTTTCGAGGGCCCGCTGGCCGGCCTGCAAACCGCCCTGCTGTATTGTGCGGCCCACTGCACCGCGCAGGGCGACACTGCGCTCGTGCTCACCGCGCCATGCGACTCGCCTTTCCTGCCGCCGGACCTGGCTGCGCGCCTGCATGCCGCGCTCGTGGCGAACGACGCCGACGTGGCGCTGGCAGTGACCATGGAAGCCGATCCGGAAGACGCCAACGCAGCCCCGTACCGCCAGCGCCATCCCGTGTTCAGCCTGATCAGAGCCAACCTGCTGCCGCAACTCGAATCCTGGCTGGCCACCGGCGCGCGGCGCATGGAAGGCTGGTATCACACGCTACGCGTGGCCGAAGTGCTGTTCGACGATGCTGCCGCCTTCCGCAATATCAACACGCTCGAAGAACTGCAACGCCATGCGTCCGAGGCCACTGCCACAGCATCCGCACCGATGGCAAGCGAGTCCGCGACTGGAACCAGGACCGGAGCCGGAGTCGCGGCCGAAGCTGGTGCTGGTGCCGGGACTGGGACTGGTGCCGGGACTGGGACTGGGACTGGGACTGGGACCGGGAACGGTGACGACAACGATCCGCTGCCGGTGGACCAGGCGCTACGCCTGATCGCCGCCCGCGTGGCGCCGGTGGCCGAGACCGAGACCGTGGCGCTGCGCGCCGCGCTTGACCGCGTGCTGGCAGCCGACATCATCTCGCCGATCAACGTGCCCGCCTACGACAACTCGGCCATGGACGGCTACGCGCTGCGCGGCGCCGATTTGCCGAATGTGGAATCGGGCGCACATCCGGATGCCGGCGCGGTAACGCTGACGGTTGCCGGCAGCGCCTACGCCGGCCGCGCCTTCGCCGGCAAGGTTGAACAAGGCCAGTGCGTGCGCATCATGACCGGAGCGGCGATGCCGGCCGGCTGCGACAGCGTGCTGCCGCAGGAACTGGCGGCCGCCATCGGCAGCGACAGCGTGACCATCGCCGCCGGCGTGATCGCGCCGGGCGCCAACCGCCGCTTTGCCGGCGAGGACCTGGCGCTGGGCGGCGTGGCGCTGGCCGCCGGCAAACTGCTGCGTCCTGCCGACCTGGGGCTGGTGGCCTCGCTCGGCATTGCCGAGGTGACGGTGCGGCGCCGCCTGCGGGTGGCGTTCTTCTCCACCGGCGACGAACTGCGCGCGCTGGGCCAGCCGCTCGACGACGGCTGCGTGTACGACAGTAACCGCTACACGCTGTTCGGCATGCTGGCGCGGCTCGGCTGCGAGGTGATCGACCTGGGCATCGTGCGCGACGACCCGGCGGCGCTGGAGGCCGCGCTGCGTACGGCCTGCCGCGATGCCGATGCCATCATCACCTCGGGCGGTGTCTCCGAGGGCGCGGCCGACTACACGCGCGACATCATGGCGCTGCTGGGCGACGTGGCGTTCTGGAAGCTGTCCATGCGCCCCGGCCGCCCGCTCGCCTTCGGCAAGGTCAGCGACGGCGACGCCAGCGCGTGGCTGTTCGGCCTGCCCGGCAACCCGGTGGCGGTGATGGTGTCGTTCTATTTGTTCGCGCGGCCGGCGCTGCTGCGCATGATGGGCGCCACGCAAGCAGCGGCGCGCCCGCTGCTGCTGCGCGCGCGGGCCGCAACGGCGATGCGCAAGCGCCCGGGCCGCACCGAGTACCAGCGCGGCATCGTCGATTCCGGACCGGACGGCGCACCGCAAGTGCGGCTCACCGGCGCCCAGGGTTCGGGCATCCTCAGCTCGATGACAGCCGCCAACTGCATCGTGGTGCTGGCGCACGGCCAGGGCAATGTCGCTGCCGGCGATATGGTCGATATTTTGCCGTTCGACGGCCTGACTTAAAGGAGCCTCGGCCAACCTGCTGTGCGTCCAGCTATCGCCGCTGCGTTGCTCAGCGTACCTCCGAACGCTTGCGCTACCCAAGACGGTAACAGGCCGCTCGCTGCGGTTTGCCGAGGTTCCTATGCTTCGCCGTCGGCCTGGTCGATCTCCGGCCCCAATAACAGCTGCGCCGCCTCGCTCGGCAGCGCCTCTACCGACTTGAGCTTGCGCGCCATCTGGCGGCTCCGGGTTTCGGCCGATTCGATATTCTTGGCGGCGCGCTCCAGCGTCAGCTTGGTGGCGGCCAGCACGTCGCCGAACTTGGCGAATTCCGTCTTCACCGCGCCCAGCACCTGCCACACTTCCGACGAACGCTTTTCCAGCGCCAGCGTGCGGAAGCCCATTTGCAGGCTGTTGAGCAGCGCAGTCAGGGTCGATGGCCCGGCAATGCTGATGCGGTGCAGCCGTTGCAGCTCGTCGGCCAGGCCCGGGCGCCGCATCACTTCCGCGTACAGCCCTTCGGTGGGCAGGAACAGGATCGCAAAGTCGGTCGTGTGCGGCGGTGACACGTATTTTTCCGAAATGGTCTTGGCCTCGCCGCGTACCGCGCGTTCCAGTTCGCGCCCGGCCTGCGCCACGCCCTCCGCGTCGGCGCGGTCGGCCGCTTCCAGCAGGCGCTCGTACTGCTCCTTGGGGAACTTGGCGTCGATCGGCATCCACACCGGAGATCCGCCTTCCACCTGGCCCGGCAGCTTGAGCGCGAACTCCACCCGCGCGCCGCTGCCGGCAATGGTCTCGACGTTCTTGGCGTACTGCTCCGGGGTGAGCACCTGTTCGAGCAGCATTTCCAGCTGCACCTCGCCCCAGGTGCCGCGCGTCTTGACGTTGGTGAGCACGCGTTTGAGGTCGCCCACGCCCAGCGCCAGCTGCTGCATCTCGCCCAGGCCCTGGTGCACGCGCTCGAGGCGCTCCGACACCTGCTGGAACGACGCCGACAGGCGCGATTCGAGCGTGGCGTGCAGCTTCTCGTCCACGGTCTTGCGCATCTCTTCCAGGCGCGCGCCGTTGTCGGCTTGCAGGTCCTTGATTTTCGCTTCCAGCGTGGCGCGCACTTCGCCCATGCGGGCGGCGTTCGATTCGGTCAGGCGGCCCAGGGTCTGGTTCATGCTGTCGGCGAACAGCTTGAGGTTGCGCGTCTGCTCGTCGCGCGCGACCAGTCCTTGCGTTTCGAGCTGGCGCCGCATGCCGTCGAACTGCTGCACCGTGGCCGCGTGGCTCGACTGCGCCGTGGTTTGCAGCTGCACCCGCACCTCGCGCTCCACGCGTTCGATATGCTCGGCCAGGTTGGTCAGGGATGCCAGGCTCGCGCCATCGAGACCGGCACTGCCGCGCGGGCGCAGCAAGACCAGCACCAGCAGCACGAGCGCCGCGAGCACCAGCGCCAGCAAAACATAGAAGTGGATGTCGGTCATGGAATCTTAATCGGGCTTGTTACGCATCCAGTCGGCGGTCTGGAAAAAGGAGTTCATCAGTCGCACGCGCAGTTCGGTATCGATGCCCACGTCTTCCATCGCCCACGCCATGCAGCGCAGCCACTGGTCGCGCTCCTGGGTGCCGATGGCGAACGGCATGTGGCGCATGCGCAGGCGCGGATGGCCGTGCGCTTGCTGGTACAGGTCGGGCCCGCCCATCCAGCCGCTGAGGAACATGAACAGGCGGTCGTTGGCATTCTCGAGCGACGGGCCGTGCACGGAGCGCAGCAGCTGGAACTCGGGTTCGAGTTCCATCAGGTCATAAAAACGGTCGACCATCGCGCGCACGCGCGCCTCGCCGCCGATCACTTCATAGAGGGTTTTCGATTCTTCGGTCATAGCCGCCATGATAGCGTACCGCGCTCCCCCTCGTGCGCCCTCACACCAGCGCCAGCTTGTGCAGGCGCCGCGTGGACGTCCAGCCCTCGACATCGGCCAGGCTGCGGATATCGTCGCAGGCCTCGACGATGCGCCGCAGCTGGCTGCGATCGAGGCCGCTGTTAAGGGTCAGGCGCACCAGCGAGCGGTTCTTCGGCGTGGCCGGTGCGCAGAACATGGCGCCCACCACGCCGCGCGCTTCGAGCAGCTTGCGCAGCGCCAGCGTTTTCGGCTCCGGCCCCGCTTCCAGGGCGATGATCTGCTCGGTGCCGTCGCTGACGTTGTAGCCGAGCGCACCGAGTTCCTCGCGCAGCGCGCAGGCCTTGATGTGCAGGGCCACGCGCCGCTCGTCGGCTGCCGCGACAAAGTCGATGGCGGCATCGAACCACGCCAGCTCGTGCCGCAGCAGGCAGGAGCTGAAGATGGCCGGTCGCGACTCGGACAGGAAGTAGCCCTTGAACTTGCTGGAGCACGTGATAACGCCGGCGCGCCCGGCAAACGCCTTGGCCAGCGACGCCGTGCGGAAATGCACGCGGTCCTGCAAGCCCAGCGCCGCCACCAATCCGGCGCCGCGCGGACCGTGGGTGCCCAGCGAATGCGATTCGTCGACGATCAGCACGCAGCCGGTCGCCCATGCCAGATCGACCAGTTCCAGCAACGGCGCCACGCTGCCATTGGTGCTGTAGAGCGCATCGACCGCGATCACGCCGCGTCCGTGGCGCGCCACCTGCCGCTGCAAATGCTCGAGGTCGTTGTGGCGGAACGAGACCGGCACGGCGCCGGCCGACTGCACGCCCTCCCACAGCGAGGCGTGGGCCTGCATGTCGAGATACACCGGCAAGCCGGGCTCGGCCAGCGTTTGTACTAGCCCGACGTTCGCAGCCCAGCCCGACTGCGCCAAAATCGCATCCTCGGCGCCCATGAAGCGCGCGAACTTGTGTTCGAGCCGGTGCTGGGCACTGCCTTCCTGCAGGTACACCGCTGACATCAGCTGTTCGCTTTCACTTCCCTGCAAGGCGTTGACCTGGGCACGCACCAGCGCCGGCTCGCCGGCCAGGCACAGGTAATCGTTACCGGCCAAAAATACCGAGCCCGCCTTAAGCGGTTGCCAGGCATGCGGGTGCTCGCCGCCCAACAACTGTTCAATCCGCGTCACATGATGCGCATCCATGCGCCGGCGCACGTAATCCGGCATCAGGTGCTCGGCAGCGAACAGCGACGGGTGGAAAGAAGTATTTTGGCAAGTGTTAACGTTGATCATGATATTTTCCTATTTTGAAATGGTTGTGTTTTTTTATGAAACTATTTCTCACCTTGATGCATAAAAATCCCAAACCAGTTGATCAAAATCAACGACCTATTTGATATGCCAGAGTGCGTTGCAAATCCGGGCGATGATAAGTCTCACAGACAAGTAAATCCTTGCCATGAAGCAACCACTGCAAGAATCCTTCAAGCGTTGGAAGACGAGCGTGCTGCAGTCGCTGCTCCAATACCATGGCCGCGAAGACCATGCCACCGTGCGCATATTGCTGCTGGCCTGCATCGGCACGGTCGCCATGCCGCTGTACTACGTAATCTGGCAGCATTTTTTCCCGCAGGAGTACGAGAGCTTGCCGCTGCGGCTGGTTGGCATCGTGCTGTGCGCGATCGGCCTGTTCGCGCGCCAGTTCAGCCGCCGCATGCTGGACCTGTACCTGCTGGTCACGCTCAGCTACATCTTTCCGTTCTTCTTCACCTTCATGTTCCTGATGAATCACGCGTCCGGCGTGTGGAGCGAGTCGCTGCTGATCGGCCTGATCGTGCTGTTCCATTTCGACACCAGCGTGGCCGTCAAGGCTTACCTGATCGGCACTGCGGCGGCGGTGGCAGCGGTGGCCATGGTGGGGGACACCGCCGTCCTCGGCAGCCGGCTGGTATTGCAGCAGTTGCCGATCCACTGGTTCACGATTGCCGTGCTCGCTGCTGCCAAGATCAGCCGCGAGGTACTGGCGCAGGAAAAACTGGCGGGACTGGGCGCCGGACTGGCCACCGTGGCGCACGAACTGCGCACGCCGCTCACCAGCGTGGACGCCAATGTGCGCGGCCTGCTGCGCATGTGTTCGGAAGGTGCGGGGCCGCTGCCGGTCGACCGCGTGGGCAGCGTCGACGCGCTGGCGCGGATCCAGTTCGAGGTGCGCCACATGAACCACATGATCGACCTGTTCCTGCTCAGCGCCACGGCGGTGCGGCGCAGCCTGCGGCCGATAGAGACGGTATCGATGGAAGCGGTAGTGGCGGCGGTGCTCAAGCGCTACCCGTTCGTCAACGCCGGCCAGCAAAAGCTGGTGGCGCTGGAGGTGCGCCGCAATTTCAGTTTTGCCGGCCAGTCCGAGCTGTCGGTGGTGATCCTGCTGAACCTGCTGAGGAATGCACTGAAAGCCATCCAGCGCGCCGGCAAGGGCCGGGTGCGGATCGTGGTCGATGGCGGCCATGCGCCGCCGCGCCTGCTGTTCATCGACACCGGCTGCGGCATTCCGGCGCAGCAGATGCCGCTGATCTTCCATCGGTTTTACTCGTTCCCGCCGCACAACGGCGCCGGCATCGGCCTGGCGCTGTGCCAGGAAATCATGGACGCGTGGAGCGCCACCATCGAGTGCGTCTCGCGCGAGAGCGCTTACGCCATCTTCATCCTGGAATTTCCCTTGCAGCCATCACCGGTGAAATGATCATGTCACTCCCTCTCTACACCCACCCCACCCTGACCGTGCTGGTCGATGACAGCGACTCCTTCCTGCGCAGCCTGGCGTTCCAGCTCGATCCCATCCACGCCAGCAAGACCTTTCACGATACCACCACGGCGCTGCACTGGTTGCGCCACGGCGAGCACGGCCGGCGCGGCACACCGCCGCCCACACCGCTGCACATGAATTTCGATACCCAGAACCAGCCGGGCGACCAGTTCAACGTGGCGCTCGATGTCGATGCGATCTACCGCATCGCCGGCCAGCCGCAGCGCTTTGCCACGCCGTCGGTACTGGTGGTCGATTACTCGATGCCGCAAATGAATGGACTGGAATTTTGCGAGCTGGTAAGCGACCTGCCGTGCAAGAAGATTTTATTTACCGGCGCCGCCGACGAGAAAATCGCGGTGAGCGCCTTCAACCGCGGCCTGATCGACCGCTACATCCAGAAAAGCGACGACCACGCGCTCGACATCCTGGAACTCGAACTCACCACGCTGCAACGGCGCTATTTCACCGACCAGTCGGAAACCTTGCGCGAGCTGGTGCTGCTGCACAATTACCACTTCCTCGGCGACCCGGTGCTGGCCTTGCAGGTGCAGCGGCTCAAGCAGGACCTGGGCTTCATCGAACATTACCTGTTCGCCAACCCCACCGGCATCGTCTTTCTGGACAAATTCGGCCGCACCCGGCTGATGATGATCGAAACCGAGCAAGGCATGGCAGCGCAATACGAGATGGCGCGCGACAGCGACGCGCCGCAATCGCTGCTCGACGCCCTGGCCGCGCGGCGCGTCCTGCCGTTTTTTTCGGATGTGGATGGCGACGGCATGTATGCGCGCCACATGGGCGATAACTGGCACCGCTATTGCGCCACGCCGCAGGTATGCCGGGGCCGCGAAACCTATTACTGGGCGCTGTTCGACCTGCCGCCGCATTATTACGCGCAGCCGCCGCTGGCCTATACCGAGTTCCTGCGCCAGGAGCGCGAACTGGCCAACGCGGCGGCCAGCGTCACGTCAACGCGGCGCGGCCGGCAGCGTGATCGTGAAACAACTCCCTGACGCCACGCCCGCGCTGGCGGCAGCCACCGTGCCGCCATGCAGTTCCACCAGCGCGCGCACCAGCGACAGGCCCAGTCCCAGGCCGTCGCTCTTGCGCTCGGTGGACTTGTGGACCTGGCTGTAGATGTCGAAAATAGTCCCCAGGCGCTCGGCCGGGATGCCCATGCCATTGTCGGTGATGCGCACGGTGATGATGTCGCCGGCGCGGCGCAGCGCCAGCGCGATGACGCCACCCTCGGGCGTGTAGCGCACCGCGTTGCCCAGTACATTGCCCACCGCCTGTACCAGCCGCGTGTGGTCGCCCAATACCAGGCAAGCAGCGGCATCGATATCGACCGTCAGGCGATGCTGCTTGGCCTGCACTGCCGACTGCAATTGCTCCACGGTGTCGGACACCACGGTGCGCATGTCGAGCCGGACCAGGCTCAGGCGGATTTCGCCACGGCGGATGCGTGTCGTATCGAGCAAGTCCTCAGCCACCCGGCTCATGTGGCCCAGCTGGCGCTGCACCATCTGCGCCAGTTCGGCGGTGCGGACGTGGTCGAAGGCCTTGAGCTTCAACAGTTCGGTGGCGTTGTGCGCAGCCGAGATGGGGTTGCGCAACTCGTGCGCCACGGTGGCCAGGAAGGCGTCCTTGCGCAGGTCCGCTTCGTGCAGCGCCTGGCGCGCCATGAACAGCTCGGTCATGTCGCGTGACACCACCATCACTTCGCGCACCTGGCCGTCGGCGCCGAACACCGGGTTGGCCACCACGTCCCACCAGCGCGGCGTGCCCTGGGCGGTGGGACAGAAGGCGTTGAACTTGCTGACCTTGCCGTTTTTGGCGCTTTCGAAAGCGTTTTGTGCCAGCATGCGGCCGTCTTCGGGCCAGAATTCCCACCAGGTCTTGCCAAGTATCTGTTCCGGTGCGCTCAGCTCAAGCGCCACCACGCCGCCCGGATTGAGCTGACCTAATCGTCCTTGCAGGTCGAGAATTTTAATGCAATCGACAGAACTGCTGAACAGGTCGCGATTCAGTTCGCCGTCAGATCCGGTGTAGGTCGCGCAGATGGAATCAAACATGGTGTGGACGGTCGCTTCTCAGGGGTAAAGAAAGGAAGCGGGGGCGGGGCATCCTGTTGGTGGGCCGATTCTACAATACTTCGCAGCGCCGGCGCGCAAGGCAGGAGGCGCCAGCCCCCTGCCCGGTCAATGCGCCTGCGTCAGCCTTCGCGCAAGGTTTGCAGCGGCGGCTGGCGCAGCACGCTGCGCAAACCGAGCCAGCCACCGGCAATCGCGCACACGGCGCCAGCGAGCAACCCCACCATCCACACCGACGGCGAGAAGGCCCAGGCAAACTTGAACTGGTACGTGGCCAGCGCCCAGCCCATCACGGCGGCGCCGGTGGCGGCCAGCATGCCTGCCAGCGCGCCCACCAGCGTGAATTCGATCAACTGCGCCTGCGACAACTGGCGCCGGGTGGCGCCCAGCGCGCGCAGCAGGCCCGATTCGCGGGTGCGCTCGTCCTGCGAACCCATCAGCGCGGCGTACAGCACCAGCAAGCCGGAGGCCAGCGTGAAGATGAACAAAAACTCGATCGCTGTGACCACCTGGTCGAGCACGGCCTGCACCTGGCGCAGCAAGCCGCCGACATCGACGATCGTCAAATTCGGGAAGTCGCGCGTCAGGCCATTCATCACCGGTCCCTGCTGGCCCGGCAGGTGGAACGCCGTGATCCAGCTCTGCGACACTTCGGTGAGCGCCGCCGGGTTGATGATGACGAAGAAATTGACCCGCATCGAGCCCCATTCGAGCTTGCGCAAGCTGGTAATCGTCACCTCGACCGGCGAACCGGCGATATTGAAGTTGAGCTTGTCGCCCACCTTCCAGCGCAGGGTCTTGGCGATGCCCTCCTCCACCGACGCTTCCGCTATGCCAGGGGCATCGGTAAACCACTTGCCGGCCACGATCTCGTTCTCGGCCTGCATGGTGGCCATGGTGGAGAGGTTGAATTCGCGGTCGGCCAGGCCGCGCGCGCGGTCCTCGGTGTACGTCTCGGCCGTGACCGGCTGGCCGTTGACGGCGGCCAGCCGGCCACGGATCATCGGATATTGCGGCGCATAGGCGACGCCGGCCGATTTCAGGCGCGCGGCGATCTGGTCTTTTTGCTCGGGCTGGATGTTGATGATGAAACGGTTCGGCGCATCGGGCGGCGTGGCGTTGCGCCAGGCCGTCATCAGGTCTTCGCGCACCACGGTCAGCACCAGCAGCGCCATCATGCCCAGCGCCAGCGACACCACCTGCACGATGGTCGCGCCCGGGCGGCGTTGCAGCGAGGTGATGGCAAAGCGCCAGCTTTGATGGTCGATGGCGCCGCGCAGCGGCTTGAGCGCTTTCAGGCCCAGCCATGCCACCAGCGCGAATACGCCGAAGGCGGCCACAAAACCGAGCGCCGTGTACAGCGCCAGCATGGCGTCGCCGGCCTGCCACAGCAGCAGCGACGCAAACCCGGCAAAACCGAGGCCGTAGGTGGCCAACGCCGCCACCTGCGGTGCGTCCTGCTCGCGGCGGATTACGCGGTTGTGCGGCACCTTGCGCAGTTGCAGAATCGGCGGCAGCGCGAACGCGGCCAGCAGCAGGATGCCGGTGGCCAGGCCTTGCAGCGCCGGCCAGATGGTGGGACCCGGCAAATTGGCGGCCACCAGCTTGCCCAGCACTTCCAGCAGCACGTAGTGGGCGCCGAAGCCGACCGCCACGCCCATGGCGCTGCCGGCTAGCCCGACCAGCAGGAATTCGTACAGGTACATCGCGGTGACCTGGTTCTGCGTCAGGCCCAGGCAGCGCAGCATGGCGCAGGCATCGAGGTGGCGCTGCATGAAGCGGCGCGCGGCCATGGCCACGGCCACCGCCGCCAGCATGGCCGACAGCAGGCCGACCAGCGACAGGAAACGGTCGGCGCGGTCAAGCGTGTTGCGCATTTCGGGGCGGCCATTTTCCAGCGATTCAACTCGCACGCCCTTGAGATTGGCCTGTTTGATGGTGTCCTGCATCCATTGCTGGAACGCGGCCGCTTCGGCTGCGGTATTTTTCGACGATGGCGGCGCCGCCACCAGCAGGCGGTACGTCACGCGCGAGCCGGGCTGGATCAGGTTGGTCGCTTCGAGATCGGCCAGCGCCAGCATCACGCGCGGCGCGAACGCCAGGAAGTTGGCGCCGCGATCGGGTTCCGACGCGATCAGTTGCGCGACCGTAAACGTCTTGTCGCCAAGCTTGACCTGGCCGCCCACGCTGGTGCCCAGGCTGCCCAGGAGGCCGGCATCGAGCCAGACCGTGCCCGGCGCGGGGATGCCTGCGGCGCCCGCGCCTTCGCTTTGCTCGGCCTGGGCGGCATCGGTGGTGATCTTGAGCCGGCCGCGCAGCGGGTAGCCGGGGCCGACCGCCTTGAGCGAGGCCAGCATCGATTGCGACTGCTCGCCCTCGCCTGCCGTGGCCATGCTGGGGAAGACCACGGTATCGGTCACCACCAGCCCGCGCCTGAGCGCCTCGGCACGCCACTCGGGGCGCACCGGCAAGTCGGTGCTGACGACCACGTCGGCGCCCAGCAACTGGTGGGCATCACGGTCCAGGCCGCTACGCAGGCGATCGACAAAGAAGCCGGTGGCGGACAGGGCCGCGACGGCAACCGTCAGGGCGATCAGCAGGAAGCGCAATTGGCCGGCGCGCCAGTCGCGCGCGGTCATGCTCAGGGCGAGTTTGATCATGTTGGTTTAAAAAGGGAGAGAGGCGAAATAAGCGTCAACTTCGGCCAGCAGTTGCTGTTTTTGCGCTGCGGGCAGGAACGCCGCTTCAAAGCCGTTGCGTGCCAGGCGCTGCGCGTGCGACAAGCCCAGCGGCAACGCTTCGAAGGTGGCGATGAAATTGTCGTTCATGTAGCCGCCGAAATAGGCAGGGTCGTCCGAGTTGATGGTGACCTTGACGCCGGCGTCTAGCAGTTCGAGCAGGTTGTGCTGGGCCATGGCCGGGAATACGCACAGCTTGATGTTCGACAGCGGGCAGACGGTCAGCGCCATCTGCTCGCGCGCCAGGCGTTCGACCAGCGCCGGGTCTTCCAGGCAACGCACGCCGTGGTCGATGCGCTCGACCTGGAGCACGTCGAGCGCGGTTTCGATGTAGGCAGGCGGACCTTCTTCGCCGGCATGGGCCACCAGGTGGAAACCGAGTTCCTTGCAGCGCGCAAACACGCGGGCGAATTTTTCCGGCGGATTGCCGCGCTCGGACGAGTCGAGCCCGATGCCGATGTACTTGTCGCGGTACGGCAGCGCTTCTTCCAGCGTGACGAACGCCTCTTCTTCCGACAGGTGGCGCAGGAAGCTCAAGATCAGCGTGGCGCTGACCGGGCTGTCCTGGCAGGCGCGGTAGATGCCGTCGATGACGTCCTTGACCGGCACGCCGCGTGCGGTGTGGGTTTGCGGATCGAAAAAGATTTCGGTGTGGCGCACGTTATCGGCCTCGGCGCGCTGGAGATAGGCGGCGGTCATGTCGTAGAAATCCTGCTCGTGCAGCAGCACGCTGGCGCCGGCGTAATAGATGTCGAGGAACGATTGCAGGTCGGTAAACGCGTACGCGGCGCGCAGGTCTTCGACCGAGGCGTACGGCAGCGCGACGTTGTTGCGCGCGGCCAGCGCGAAGATCAGTTCGGGCTCGAGCGAGCCTTCGATATGGATGTGCAGTTCGGCCTTGGGCATGCCTTCGAGCACGCCGCGCAATTGGGTATTCAACATGATGAGTTCCTGTTACAGATGACGAGATTGATGCGTATGACTGGGCATCTTAGCGCACGCTGCGCACAAGCGTGATACTGTGGCATAAATGGCTGTGAAAATTGCGGAAAAGTCCATGCGAAATGTGCGGTTTTAACGAATTTTATTCTTTTAAATCAAAGCTTTACGAAAGAGTATTAACGATATTACGACATATCTTTTGACTTCCTGCACCAATAGAGCAATAATAAATTTCATAGACGTAAGAAGCCTTACGACCAACACATAAAAGCCGTCCACCGGCGATAAAGTCAGCTCAGAGCCACGGGCAATCCGTGCTACTCCGAGGACGCTCACAGAAGCTGATCAAAAAGAAAAATACTCAGCAAGTACGCACCGATCCAGGGCCACGGCAGCCTTGCTGCCTGACCCGTGACTAGTAGGTTTACATCATCAAAGGACATTCAAATGACCATTTTTGACAACTACGCTGCACGGTATGAACGGACCAAAGAGGAAGAGATGTCCATGAAGGAATATCTCGACCTGTGCAAGAAAGATCGACTCACCTACGCCAGCGCGCCCGAACGCATGCTCGCTGCCATCGGCGAACCGACCCTGGTCGATACCCGCAACGACACCCGGCTCTCGCGCATCTTCGCCAACAAGGTCATCAAGATTTACCCGGCCTTCCGCGAATTCTATGGCACCGAGGAAGTGATCGAACAAGTGGTCTCCTACTTCCGCCACGCGGCCCAGGGCCTCGAGGAGCGCAAGCAGATCCTGTATCTGCTGGGTCCGGTTGGTGGCGGTAAATCGTCGATCGCGGAAAAACTCAAATCGCTGATGGAACACGTGCCGTTCTATTGCCTGAAAGGTTCGCCGGTCAACGAATCGCCGCTGGGCCTGTTCAACGAGGACGAGGACGGCACCCTGCTCGAGGAAGACTACGGCATTCCGCGCCGCTACCTGCGCAACATCCCGAGCCCGTGGGCGGTCAAGCGCCTGCACGAATTCAACGGCGACATCAACCAGTTCCGCGTGGTCAAGCGCTACCCGTCCGTGCTGAAACAGATCGCCATCTCCAAGACCGAGCCGGGCGATGAGAACAACCAGGATATTTCGTCGCTGGTTGGCAAGGTCGATATCCGCAAGCTTGAAGATTACTCGCAGGACGATCCCGATGCGTACAGCTACTCGGGCGGCCTGTGCCTGGCCAACCAGGGCCTGATGGAATTCGTCGAGATGTTCAAGGCGCCGATCAAGGTGCTGCACCCGTTGTTGACGGCCACGCAGGAAGGCAACTACAAGGGCACCGAGGGCTTTGGCGCGATTCCGTTCGACGGCATCATCCTGGCCCACTCCAACGAATCGGAATGGAAAACCTTCCGCAACAACCGCAACAACGAGGCGTTCCTCGACCGGATTTACATCGTCAAGGTACCGTACTGCCTGCGCATTACCGACGAGATCAAGATTTACGACAAGCTGCTGGCCAACTCGTCACTGGCCGCCGCGCCGTGCGCGCCCGGCACCCTGCGCATGATGTCGCAGTTCGCCATCCTGTCGCGCCTGAAAGACCCGGAAAATTCCAGCGTGTACAGCAAGATGCTGGTGTACGACGGCGAAAACCTCAAGGACACCGATCCCAAGGCCAAATCGATGCACGAGTACGTCGATTACGCGGGCGTGGACGAAGGCATGAACGGGCTGTCCACGCGCTTCGCCTTCAAGATCCTGTCCAAGGTCTTTAACTTCGACAATACCGAAGTGGCGGCCAACCCGGTCCACCTGCTGTACGTGCTGGAGCAGCAGGTCGAGCGCGAGCAGTTCCCGCCGGAAACCGAACAAAAGTATCTGTCCTATATCAAGGAACATTTGGCGCAGCGCTATGTCGAATTCATCGGCAAAGAGATACAGACTGCATACCTGGAGAGCTACTCCGAGTACGGCCAGAATATTTTCGACCGCTACGTGACGTTTGCCGACTTCTGGATCCAGGACCAGGAATTCCGCGATCCCGATACCGGCGAGAGTTTCGACCGCGAATCGCTGAACAACGAGCTGGAAAAGATCGAAAAGCCGGCTGGCATCTCGAACCCGAAAGACTTCCGCAACGAGATTGTCAACTTCGGGCTGCGTGCGCGCGCTAATAATGGGGGCAAGAACCCGGCGTGGACCAGCTACGAGAAATTCCGTACCGTGATCGAGAAGAAAATGTTCTCGAACACGGAGGAACTGCTGCCGGTGATCTCGTTCAATGCCAAGGCCAGCGCCGAGGACGCCAACAAGCACGCGGACTTCGTCGCACGCATGGTGGAAAAAGGGTATACGGCCAAGCAGGTTCGCCTGCTGTGCGAATGGTACTTGCGAGTACGTAAGTCGTCGTAACCGGCGGAGCCCACATATACCAAGGGGGTATCTTTTGAGTCACCTCATCGACCGACGTTTGCAGGGCAAGAACAAATCCGCAGTCAACCGCGAGCGTTTCCTGCGCCGTTACAAATCGCAGATCAAGGATGCGGTGGGGCGCGCCATCAAGGGGCGCTCCATCACCGACATCGAAAGCGGCGAGAAAGTTTCCATTCCCGTCAAGGATGTGGGCGAACCCTCGTTCGGCCATGCCCATGGCGGGGTGTGGGAAACCATCAGCCCCGGCAACCAGGAATATCAAAAGGGCGACCAGATTACCCGGCCCAAGGGCGGCGGGGGCGCCGGCCGTGGCAAGGCCGGCAATAGCGACCAGATGACCGAAGACGATTTCATCTTCGAGCTGTCGCGCGAAGAATTCATGAATTACTTCTTCGAGGATCTTGAACTGCCGCACATGGTCAAAACCCAGCTGACCGCCACCACCGAGTTCAAGAACCAGCGCGCCGGCTATAACATTTCCGGCACGCCATCCAATATCCACGTGCTGCGCTCCCTGCGCGGTGCGCTGGGCCGGCGCATTGCCGTCGGCGGCAGCTCGCGCAAGCGCCTGGCCGAAGCGCAGGAAGAACTGCAGGCATTGCTCGACAAGCCGGTGCCCGACCTTGAGGATTCAATCCTGGTGGCCGAGCTGCGCAAGCTGATCCACCACCTGCAAACGCGGCTGGCGGCGATCCCCTACATCGATCCGTTCGACCTGCGCTACAGCAACCGCATCAAGGTACCGAAACCGATGACGCAGGCGGTGATGTTCTGCATCATGGACGTCTCCGGTTCGATGGACGAAACCCGCAAGGACACGGCCAAGCGCTTCTTCATCCTGCTGTACCTGTTCCTGAAACGCGTGTACGACAAGATCGAGGTGGTGTTCATCCGCCACCATACGGCCGCGTCCGAAGTGGACGAGGAAGAATTCTTCCATTCGCGCGAATCGGGCGGCACGGTGGTGTCGTCGGCGCTGCACCTGCTCGACAAGGTCATCGACGAGCGCTACGCTGCTGGCAGCTGGAACAGCTACGTGGCACAGGCATCGGACGGCGACAACTGGGACAACGACTCGGTGCTGTGCCGGCAGTTGCTCACCAACACCATCATGCCCAAGGTGCAGTATTACACCTACGTGGAGATCACCGACGGGCCGCCGCAAAACCTGTGGGAACAGTATTCGCAGGTACCCGATCACCATCCCCACTTTGCCATGCAAAAAATCGTCACGCCGGCCGACATTTACCCGGTATTTCGCGAACTGTTTAAAAAGCAGGCAAAATCATGAACGATATGACGCACCCCGCCACTCCCACGCCGGGCCCGCGCGACCGCGAACCCACGTCGCGCCATCCGAACGCCCTGCCCGAGCAATCGGAATGGACTTTCGAGCTGATCGAACAAATCCACGCCGAAATTCGCCGGGTGGCGGAAAACTTCGGCCTCGACACCTATCCCAACCAGCTCGAGATCATTACCGCCGAGCAGATGATGGATGCTTACACCTCGGTGGGCATGCCGGTCTCGTACAACCACTGGTCGTTCGGCAAGCATTTTCTGAGCACCGAGAAAGGCTACAAGCGCGGCCAGATGGGCCTGGCATACGAGATCGTCATCAACTCCGATCCCTGCATCGCCTATCTAATGGAGGAAAACAGCCTGACCATGCAGGCGCTGGTGATCGCCCACGCGGCGTACGGCCACAACTCTTTCTTTAAAGGCAATTATCTGTTCCGCACCTGGACCGACGCCGAGGCCATCGTCGATTACATGGTGTTCGCCAAGAATTACATCGCCGAGTGCGAGCAGCGTTATGGCATCGACGAGGTCGAGCTGCTGCTCGATTCGTGCCACGCGATCCAGAACTATGGCGTCGATCGTTACAAGCGCCCTGCCAAGCTGTCGCTGGCGCAGGAGCGGGCGCGCCAGAAAGAACGCGAGGCGTACGTGCAATCGCAGATCAACGAGCTGTGGCGCACCCTGCCACGGCGCGAGGAAGAGGAAGTCAACAAGTCGGCCAAGCGCTTTCCGCCCGAGCCGGAAGAGAACCTGCTCTACTTTATCGAAAAATATGCACCATTATTGGAACCCTGGCAGCGCGAAATGGTGCGTATCGTGCGCAAAATCAGTCAGTATTTCTATCCGCAGCGGCAAACCCAGGTGATGAACGAGGGCTGGGCCACCTTCTGGCACTACACCATCCTCAACCAGTTGTACGACGAGGGTGTGATTGGCGACGGCTTCATGATGGAATTTCTCAAGAGCCATACCAACGTGGTGTACCAGCCGCCGGTGCACAGCCCCTATTACAACGGCATCAACCCGTACGCACTGGGCTTTGCCATGATGACCGACATCCGCCGCATCTGCGAGCACCCCACTGCCGAGGACCGCGCCTGGTTCCCCGACATAGCCGGCAGCGACTGGCGCAAGACGCTGGACTTTGCCATGCGCAATTTCAAGGACGAAAGCTTCATTGCCCAGTACCTGTCGCCCAAGCTGATACGGGAATTCCACTTTTTCGCCGTGCTCGACGACGATCACAACGAGAAACTGGCCATCTCCGCCATCCACGACGACCTCGGCTATCGTTACGTGCGCCAGCAGCTGGCAGAACAATATAATCTCGGCAATAGAGAACCGAATATCCAGGTATGGTCGGTCAACACCCGTGACGACCGGGCATTGACGTTACGCCATACGCAATTCCAGCGCCGGCCGCTCAACCAGCAGGCCGGCGAGGTACTCAAGCACGTAGCGCGGCTGTGGGGCTTCGATGTCCACCTCGAGACAACGGGGCCCAATGGCGAAGTAATCAGCGCGATGGAGGTTAAACGCGAGAAACGCTCACGCTTTTGACTGACAACTGCAGGACATCTCTGTAGTGTGCTTGTTATGCTAGGCATGAACGGGCCCCTAAAACAGGCACGGCTCTTGCATGGAACAAGACCGGGTTCAGAAGCGAAAGCTTCGACACCCGGTTTCTTTTTTAGGGAATGCATGGCCGCAGAAAGAAGTCAATATTTTTCTGCACCATTTTGTAGTACCTGGTAACTTGCAGTTTCACTTGAGAAACATCCGCGACCGAATTATCAACTGCGCGTAGTAAAGTTACACGCATAAAATTCCGCAAATGTCCTTAAGGGAGAACTAAGTAATGTCACTGAGGGACTTGTCCCAATTGTGCACTGCAAGGGGCGCTCGCGTGTACTATATTGGTGCAAAGGGAGCGCTAACACACAGGAAAAGCCGACGAAATTTAACCGGTTTTAGGGATGAAAATTCTATGTAAAATCAAGAATTCGTATGTATAATTCGCCGACGTCCCGGATGCGGCTGTTGTTTTATGTCGCCATTTTGGGGTTTAGTAGCAACAAAAAGAGTTGGTATTGGAGAAAGCAGGCATGAATTTCACGCACAACGAAAAAAGTACCGGGAAGAACTTTACAGGCATTACCATTGTCGTTTTGTTGCACGCCCTGGTTGCTTGGGGGATCATTTCGGGCTTGGGCACTCGCTTGGTCGCCAAGCTTGTTGCTCCGGTGGAGACCAAGATCATCGAGGAAGTAGCACCTCCTCCTCCGAAGGAACTCCCACCACCACCACCGCCGCCAGAGATGAAGGCTCCACCACCGCCATTCATCCCGCCAGTCGAGGTGAACGTGCAGCAACCGCCGCCGCCGCAAAACACGATCGTCAACGCGACCAACGTGCCGCCGCCGTCGAAGGAAATTGTGAAGGCACCGCCGGCACAACCGGCGCCAACGCCTGCACCTGCACGGACGGGTCCACCGAACGTGGCAGCAGTAGCCGACTTCTCCACCTGCGCATTGCCAGAGTGGCCGAAATCGTCGCTGCGTAACGAAGAAACGGGTACGGTGACGTTGTCGTTCCTGATCGCTGCCGATGGTCGCGTCGCCGATTCCAAAATCGTGAAAACCTCGGGTTTCCGCGATCTGGACAAAGCAGCGGTCGTAGGCATCAGCAAGTGCAAATTCAAACCGGGTCTGACGGACGGCAAGCCGACGGAAGCGTGGATGCAGATGCAATATGTCTGGAAGCTGGAGTAAAAGCGAGGCAGCAGCACCGTCTCAACTTAAGTAAGTTTCGTTGTCAATTACGTTCAGCGATCTGATTATTTATCAATTTGGAGGAAGCATGTTTAAGAATACCCGTTTGTCCGCTGTACTGGCCGCTGTAATGTTCTCCATGACGGCAACTGCCGCCCTGGTCAGCGCTCCAGCTTACGCACAAGAGACTGCCCCTGCAGCCTCGGCACCAGCAGCGGATGCGGCAGCAGCACCAGCAGCGGATGCAGCAGCACCAGCACCAGCCGCCGACGCAGCAGCTCCAGCAGCAGACGCAGCTCCAGCCCACGGCGCCGCCGCTGGCCACGAAGAAGTTGAAAACCCATACGGCTTCAAAGCAGTTTGGGACGGCGGCTTCGTATCGCGCGCTACCCTGATCATCCTGACCATCATGTCGATGGGTTCGTGGTACATCATCATCGTCAAGCTGATCGACCAACAGAAGATCTTCAAGCAATCGAAAGAAACCAGCGCCAAGTTCTGGAAAGCTTCGTCGATCGCTGCAGGTTCGGCTTCGCTGAAAGAAGGCTCGCCATTCCGCTTCATCGCTGAAACCGGCACCAAGGCTACCGTGCACCACGATGGCGCCCTGCTGGAACAAATCGACCTGTCGACCTGGGTGACCATGTCCATCCAGCGCGCTGTTGACAAAGTTCAATCGCGTCTGCAAGACGGCCTGTCGTTCCTGGCAACCGTTGGTTCGACGGCACCGTTCATCGGCCTGTTCGGTACCGTTTGGGGTATTTACAATGCACTGATCGCCATCGGCATGTCGGGTAACGCATCGATCGACAAAGTTGCAGGTCCAGTTGGTGAAGCACTGATCATGACCGCTTTCGGTCTGTTCGTGGCAGTTCCTGCTGTTCTGGGTTACAACTGGCTGGTACGTCGTAACAAAACCGCGATGGAAGATGTCCGTTCGTTCTCGGCTGACGTACACTCCGTGCTGATCTCGGGCGCAATGTCCACCTCCGACGCTGCCCGTATGGCCGCTAAAAAGATTGGGTAATTAATCATGTCGATGTCCGTAGGCTCCGATAGCGGAGACGAAGATCAAGTCATGTCAGAAATCAACACGACGCCCCTCGTGGACATCATGTTGGTTCTGCTGATTATCTTCCTGATCACGAGCCCGGTTGTTCTGAAGCTGATCAAGATCAAGCTGCCAGAAGAAAACAACCAGGTTATTCAGACCAAACCGGAAGATGTCAACATTGTGGTAAGCAAGGATGGCGACATCTACTGGAATCAGAAGAAAATGCGGGACACCAATGAGTTGTTCGATTTTCTGAAGGTGGAGGCCGTGAAATTGCCGCAGCCGGAAGTTCACGTTCGTGGCGACCAAGAAACACGCTACGAAGCGATCGGCAAGGTAATCTACACGACCCAGCGCGCTGGTATTCAGAAGGTCGGTTTCATCACCGAACCGCCTGACCGGGGTTAAACCCACCCGTGCACCGCAGGCCTGGTCTCCAGGCCTGCCCTTCTAAAAAGGAAACATCATGAGTATGAATGTCGGCTCCCCATCCGCAGGCGCGGATCCGGAACCAATGATGGAAATGAATATGACGCCCCTCATCGATGTGATGTTGGTGCTGATTATCATGCTGATCATTACGATTCCGAAAGCCAACCACTCGGTTAACTTGAACATGCCGGTCGGTACGCCGCCGCCATCGACCAAGGAACCAGTGGTCATCACGATTGACGTCGATTTCGACGGTACGATTCTGTGGGATAACAACGTCATTCCTGACCGCGGTACCCTGGAAGCGAAACTGGCCGATGTCGCAGCGCAAGCTGACCAGCCGGAAGTGCATCTGCGTCCGAACAAGCTGGTTGAGTACAAAGTCGTGGCACAAGTCATGGCTTCGGCTCAGCGTCTCGGTGTGACCAAGATTGGCCTGGTTGGCAACGAGCAGTTCCAATAATTAGTTCTATGTTCAACGATAGGCAGGACCATTCCTGCCTATTTCGCATTTTGAAGAAAGAAAACTTACCCATGACCAAGTTTCGTCTCGCTCATCTCGGCCTGGTAATGGCCGCTATTGGTTTTACTGCAGCAGCTCCCCTGGCAGGTTTTTCGTCGGTTGCCTTCGCAGCCGAAACAGTGCGCGCTGAAATCGGCAAACCATTGCAGGAAGCACAGAAACTGGCTGCGGCAGGAAAGAACAAGGAAGCACTCGCAAAATTGCGTGAAACCGACTCGGTCGGTAACAAATCCGCTAACGACACCTACCTGATCGAACGCACGCGCGCCTCCGCCGCGTCGGCCGCAGGCGACTTCGACACCGCCGCCAAGGCATTCGAAAGCGTGATCAACTCCGGCAAGCTGTCCGCTGCCGAACAACCAAAATTCACCCAGGCCCTGGCCGGTATCTACTACCGCATCAAGGACTATCCGAAAGCGATTACCTGGATCCAGCGCGCGCTCAAGGACAATCCGAACGACGGCGCCATGAAGGAACTGCTGATCCAGACCTACTACATCAGCGGCAAGTACGCTGAAGCAGCCAAGGAGCTGTCGTCGCAGAAGACCCTGAACGAAGCCCAACTGGGCATGCTGGCCAACATCCAGCTCAAGCAGAACGACAAGACCGGCTACGTCCAGACCCTGGAGCGCATGGCTGCCAGCTATCCGAAGCCACAAACCTGGGCCGACCTGCTGCAACGCGTGCAGACCAAGCCTGGCTACTCGTCCACGCTGTCGCTCGACGTGCTGCGCCTGCGCCTGGCCAACGGCCTGCTGACCAAGCCTTCCGAATACATGGAAATGAGCCAGCTGTCGCTGCAAACCGGCAATCCGGCTGAAGCACTGAAAATCATCAACGAAGGCTACAAAAAAGGCGCCCTGGGCACCGGTTCCGACGCGCCGCGCCACCAGCGCCTGAAAGACCTGGCGACCAAAACCCAGGCTGAGTTCGACGGCAAGCTGGCTGCGGCTGAAGCCGAAGCGACCAAGGCCAAGGATGCAGACGCGCTGGCCAACCTCGGTTACGCCCTGGTATCGTCCGGTAAAGCCGACAAGGGCCTGGCGCTGATGGATCAAGCTGTCAAGCTGGGCACCGGCCGCAATCCGGAAGCCATCAAGCTGCACTACGGTATCGCCCAGTCGATCGCCGGCAAGAAAGCTGCTGCGCTGTCCACCTTCAAGACGGTTAAAGGCACGGACGGCACCGC
>Ga0308159_1001526_pt1 | contig 32596 bp, 32 predicted proteins | sample PhyCR1_FD_201040 | JGI IMG/M metagenome (GOLD analysis project Ga0308159, IMG submission 201040) | Phyllosphere microbial communities from UC Gill Tract Community Farm, Albany, California, United States - DLSLC.R1 | ecosystem: Host-associated > Plants > Phyllosphere > Unclassified | place: USA...
ACTGCCGAAGCATCAATAATCACTTCGCCATTCTGACCGGGATGACGCGGCGGACCCGCTGAAATTAAGTATCCAGATACAAGAATTTCTATAGGGGAATAATATCAACTCTATTCAGTTGGCCAATTTCACTCTGCTCCCGGAATTGAATAATATTCTTGAGCGGTCGCAGAGAAGTAAAACATGAGTGTGGAATAAGCCGTTCACTATCTGCCACCTATGCCGACAAATGGTTGTGCATGACTGCTCTTGACACATAGCAGCCCAAGTAAACAGCAGGGGCTGCTTTGAGCAAGGAGCAGACGTTCCGTTTGCAACAGGGGGCGAATGAGCTTCGAAATGAAAATGCCGGTCAGATTCGACTAACCAAAAGCGACGAAGACCCTTGAAGACTAATGACCTGCTAAAAAATTATATTTATGGATTGATTACTTACTGGCGTACCAGCATGCGTACCTGCTTACCGCGATAGTTAACATAATCTTGAAACTGGAAACCAAAACGCTCAGCCAGATAATTTGAACGTTTATTTTCTTCGTCAATAATACAACAGACTGGGGAGGAGAATGTCTGGTCGGCCCATAGTAAAACGGCGGTCAGAGCTTCAGAGGCATAACCTTTGCCTCGAACTTCAGGATTTAACACCCATCCAGCCTCAGGGTATTTTAACTCAGGTGTGATATCACGATGAGCATCCTGGAAACCCAGGGAACCAGCATAGCGACCTGTCGTTTTCTCAAACACTGCCCAATAGCCATACCCTAAAGCGTGCCAGTGCCCGATATAACGTAATAAGCGTGCCCAAACTATTTCTGCCGTTGGTTCCCCACCGCCATTAATTTTAGCCATTTCAGAAGTACTCCAGCACGCCATAAGTGCTGGAAAATCGTCGAGCGTAAATTGCTTCAAAATCAGTCGTTCTGTTTCAAGTCGAGGCGCTTGCTGGGCAGTCATCAGTTCTCCTAGTATCAGCGTATCTAAAACAGCTGTTCTATCACCATGCACGGTTCTTCTTTCACGGGCAATAAAACTGTACCCATATCCGCCGCTGGCAATGGCCAGATTCCATGCGGTAGTCACCATCGCCTGAACGACATCGACATGACTGCCTGCCGAATCGGCCGCCGCCGTCTGCATTTGAGTCGGCGCCCTCCAAATGAACCGCCCCACACCATAACGGCCACAAAGACAACGACCTGCTCCCGCATGCCTGCGACCAAAATCAGGGAAACTGCAGCCAGCGCCGCAAGTCTGACCCGTTAGATAATCGGGCAGTCGTCAAACTCATCGGTGCTTGCATCATTGATGATATGCGTCACCACGCCCCACACGATAGTTTCGCTTCCCTCCAAATCGCTCCTAGCGATTAATCGGACCTCTTCGGGATTGTCCAGCGACTCAAGGCGCGTCACGGAACCCGTCTTGAGGCGCTTGACCTCAAACTCTCCCTCATGGTCAACAATCACCAGGCTGCCGTCTACCGGCTTGCGGGCTTTGTTGACCACCAGCACGGCGTCCTTTTTGATACCGGCACGCCAACTGGCCTCGGTCGCGTGGACCAAAAACTGCGCGGGGCTGTCTTTCCATTTGCAGGCCACGTTCGGCGTGACCCTTCCTTCTGCGTAATCAGTTGCCGGAGATGCGTATGCCATATTAAAAACCTCCATAGGGATTGAAACACTGGTAGGTTTTGTCTTCGCCTTCTTGTGTCGAGATATCGCGGTAGCCGGTAACGTAGAGCCGGATCCATTCATTGGCCTCGCCTGGTGACAAGTGCCAATTTACTTTTTCAAGCTCCTTGACGAAGTCCTCTGTTTTAACGGTCCGGCCGCCGCCCGGGTGAACCTGCTCAGCCGCAATGAATGCGCCGACTTTATCGCTGTAACGTGGCATGGGATTGCCCTCACTTACACTGTTTATATACACAGTATAAGCAGGAGTTTTCTACAACGTGAAGGAAAGTTTGGTAAATCTCAGGCAATGCTAATAGGAACACGCGTTCTGCCAGAAGTGACCATTTACGGATTTATCTTGAGGTAGTTGAGTATCCTCAGTAACCAATGAATAAGTTGATGCTTTAAATATTCAAAAACATCGTTCAGGTTGTCGGTAATATTAGAAAAAACTGCAATGTAAAAGCATCAGGTCAGAAAACTGCGAAAGTCTTGGTGATATGACAGATTAGGGCGTGAACCGGCCTAGTTTACTCTGGCACACTGCGATAATGACTTCCCGCAGCCACCGGTGCTCTGGGTCGGTGTGCAGGCGGGGATGCCAGATAGCCGAGATTTTTATGGGGGGAGTGTCTACCGGCAACTCAAAATATGTCAGTCCCGCTTGCTCCGACCCGACAGGTGCCCAGCCCAAAGCAGATAAAGGCACCAGTCCGATAAGATCCGAATGGCGTACAATATTCATGGCATTAGCGAAAGCGGGAACAACCATAATGATCCGGCGCTCTAATCCCTGGCGTGCCAAGGCAGTATCTACGGGACCATATAGGTTGTTCTTTCTGGATACCACCACATGGGGATAACTCGCATAGTGTTCAGCCGTTAAGCCGGTCTGAAGCAATGGATGGCCGCTGCGGCAAATACCGACGAAGTGGTCATTAAACAATTTACGGGTTATCAATTCAGGAGCATCGGTACCGAGTACACCTATTTCCAAGTCAACGGAACCATCACGCAAAGACTGTGCATCTTTGTCACTTTTCGCCACAAAACACAGACGCACCCGGGGTGCATTTTTTTGCAATTCCATCACCAGCGCTTCAGCTGTTAAATCAATGAATCCTTCGTTGACCTTCAGAGTAAAGCTGCGTTCAAGCTTGGCAAGGTCTAAAGCCTGTTGGGCCGGTTGCAGTACGGCGTATGCATTACGGGAAACTTCGTGTACACGTTCAGTGAGTCCCTGAGCATAGGGGGTTGCCACTAAATGACGACCGGCCTGCACCAACAACTGATCGCCGGTGACCTTCCGCAGTCGCGTCAGAGTGCGGCTCATGGCCGATACACTCAAACCCATACGATGTGCTGCACGTGTAACACTCCGCTCAGCCAGCAAAGCGTCTAGCGCTTTAAGCAAATTCAGATCGATATCGTGCATATTCAGAGATGATACTCGTTTGTGTTTGATGCAACATAGTATTGATCACAACGCGTCTGGTGCAATCTCAATATACCTATAAACTCAAAACTCCACCTTCCCATAAGAGTAATCAATATGGATGAATCAACTCCGCAGTCTGCAGTACCGCGTATATTACTGATTGGTGCATCACGAGGAATCGGTCTAGCAATGGCTGAAGAATTTCTCAGACGCGGCTGGCAGGTTACAGCTACCGTGAGAGGCGCAGCGCACACTGCGCTGGATAATTTGTCTCACAAATATCCGCACAAGCTGACAACTGAGCAGCTGGACATGACAGACAGGGCCCAGCTTACTGATTTACATAAGCGGCTCAGGGAAAAGCGTTATGATGTCTTGTTCATTAATGCCGGAACCTCCAACTATAATCAGGATGAAACAATCGCCGAGGTAAGCACCGAAGAATTCGTCCATTTAATGGTAACTAATGCTTTATCGCCAATGCGAACCATCGAAGCTTTGCAAGACCTAGTCAACGTCGAGGGTCTGATTGGCATCATGTCCTCCGGCCAGGGGAGTATTGGCAACAATACTAAAGGAGGTAAAGAGGTCTACCGTGGTACCAAAGCCGCGTTAAACCAGTACATGCGCAGCTATGCGGTTCGTGAAGCTGAAATACACCCTGATCGCTCCTTGCTACTTCTTGCTCCCGGATGGATTCGTACTGCGCTGGGGGGAAGTGATGCCGCTTTTAGCCTTGAAGAAACCATTCCTGACATTGTAAATACCATAGAGTTAAGCCGCGGCAAATCCGGTTTGAAATTTTTAGACCGTTTCGGGAAAGCTGTAGCATGGTAAAGATCAACTCCCTTTTACTTTGATTGCTATCGAAGAGCACTTCCTGACAGAGGAAGTGCTACATGCTTGGTATAGGGCAGAATTACGGAGTGAAACAGATGACACGGGGGATCCGTCTTAAGTAATGTAACTGATGAAAATGGATATGAATTTTGAGTAGTAAGGGGGAATCCCTCCTTTTAATGTTGATGATGAACCAAATCCGAGGCCTGCGGTTGATCACTGGAGACACGCGCTTTCCAGGGCCGAACTGGTTTTATTCGCAAGCCCGGAATATGCCCATGGTGTCACCGGCGTCATAAAAAATGCACTTGACTGGATTGTAAGCAGCGGGGAATTACTGGATAAGCCCCTGTCATTGCCCAACTTGTCTGTGCGGTCCAATCTGGCACACTCCCAGCTTTCAGAGACATTAAACGTTATGGGCGCAGCGATGACCGAAGAGTGCTGCCCCAGAGCAACGCTTGATGCGCCTTACATACTTCCTGACACGACAGAATTTGCTCTAATTGAAAATGCAGAAATATGCTCAAGAATTAATGAACTATAGAGAAACATCGATTTGGTAATCACAAACACCAGAAAAATATCAAATATTTAAAATAAGGAGAGTCATTGACTCTCATACTGACCGCGCACGCACTGCAAATGTCTGCTATTAGTTGCCCTTCCCGTCCAGCATAAGAACAGATGTGTGTCAGGAGCAGACGTTGTACCTAGGCCATCGTGTTTCTTTTCATCGAAAAATTATGCCCTACGGGTCCACTTGCCTTACGGGAATTAACGCTTAAAAAGGAAAGAGTTATGCATCACATATCTTCTGCAAGGCTTGATTATCGCTGCCTGGAACGTAGCGATTGGGCGTTCTTCAAGGCCTTGAATCAGGACCGCCATGTGATGCATTTTATTAGCGATCCGCGCACTGATAATGAAATCAGGATTCAGTCTTTCGAGAAACGTTTGCAAACCTGGCACAGAGGAAGTGAACATTGGCTATGCCTTGTCATAAGTCAAAAGAATACCGGTTTACCTGTTGGTGTAACTGGCTTCATCGAGCGTAGTGAAGGCATCGCAGAAGTGGGTTTTATCCTCGGTGCAGAATTTCAAGGTCAGGGGTTTGGCTATGAATCTCTGATAGATATAACTCGTTTCGCATTCAATACCCACAATTATCGAAAGTTAACAGCCACGGTTACTTCTGGGAATGACGCATCACGCAGGACATTATTAAAGGCCGGATTTAAACAGGAGGGTACACTAAGAAAAAATTATTTCCTGCATGGGCGTTGGCAAGATGACTGGATTTTTGGGTTGTTGAGAGAAGAATTCAGGTAGTCCGCTCATCGCTCAAATCAGAACGGACGCTGTTAATTTTGGGAGCTTGCAGCCGGTGTTGATGTATATGAAGCGAGGAATTTAATGGTTTTGAAAATGCTGCGCAGGCTCTACATTCGACCCGTCATGAGAGCATTTACCCAGTCGGGCCGATGATTTTCGAACGCAACTGCGGCAGCCGACTCCCAGTCATAATCAATCGCTTTGAACTCCACATTCCATTCTCCATTTTGCCGCTCCACAATTGCATAACGCGCATGGGGCGAACCACTTTCCATCACATGCGAACGGGGCTTATCATCGTCATATGCCTGAAGCCCCACGCTGCCGGGGTTAACGATAAGGCGACCGTCAGCCAGGCGCAACTGCCGGGGAATATGCGTGTGCCCGCAAAGGATCAATGACGCGCTTCTGTCAGCCACAAGCGATAAAACACGCGCTTCGGACGACGGTCGCACACCTGTAGCAGTAACGTCTTCAAGAAGATAAATGCGGTCGTCCCCTGGTACTCCATGCACCATTAATACGTCATCATTGATGGTCAGCTCTGCCGGCAGGTTTTTAAGCCAGTGCCAGTGTGGTGCGCGCAGGCGCTCAAAGGCATGCCTGTCGGACAGGCTCATGCTTGCAACATCTTGTTCAAGCAGTTGCCGTTCGTGATTTCCTCTTATAGTCGGAATATTGAGAGACATGAGCCGGTCTGCCGTTTCTGCCGGAAATAGCCCCCCCGAAACGATATCTCCCAAGTTCAGGATGAGGTCGACACTCCGAGCCTGTATGTCTGCCAGAAAGGCGTTTAGCGCCGGAAGGTTCCCATGAATGTCTGATATTACTGCCAGTTTCATACTGACTTTCCTGTGCTGTATGACTCATATGCCTGCCACTGCGGCCTGCAACCCAAAGAAGATGTATTTCAATTTCAACAGATATTAGTGAATAAGACCAAATTTACCGCTCCGGGGATATCTGTTCAGTGCCAGAAGCGGACATAGGTATAGGCTGGTACGTTAAAATAATCTATCTGATAAGCCGCAGCCCTCTCGATACAATTTTTTTGAATTCCTCACACTCGGAATGCTCACTTTTCGTGCAACATGCAATATGTTTCAGCCCCCGGCTTAACAACTGGAGTTTATGAATAGTGTCGTCAATCTCCTCTGCTCGTTTAAGTAGCTGAACGCTGTCTAATGCGAGTTTGTTCTCAGAACTAAACATCGTAGCTATTTCATCAAGTGAAAACCCTGCAGCCTGCCCAAGCGCGATTAATTGCAATTTATTGATTACATTGTCGTTGTACTGTCTTCTCAGGCCATTGCGGCCAACAGGTTTGATTAGTTCTTTCTTTTCATAATATCGCAACGCTGACGGGGTAACCCCTGTAAGATCAGCGACTTCCCTGATATCCAGTTCTTTCATTGTTGACTTCAACCTGACTTTAAGTTGCACACTGTTATTTACGACATTACAAAGAAGGAGTGGGCGTTGGATATCATTATTTTTTTCAAAACTGTCATAACGGGCATCAGCGCAACGCTGGTCATGGATTCGTGGTCGCTGTGTCAAAAGCTCATTTTAAAAATTCCGCCGTTGAATTATGCATTGGTAGGTCGCTGGATTTTATGGCTTCCCCGGGGAAAATTCAGGCATCACACCATTCTTTCAGCGCCAAAGATACGTGGGGAAAATCTAACTGGCTGGATATTCCATTATCTGAGCGGAATAATTTTTGCTGTTATCCCGCTTCTGCTTAACGGAGGGGTCTGGCTTCAAGAACCTTCCCTTTTCACGGGTGTGTTGACAGGTTTGCTAACTCTGTTTGCTCCATTCTTAATTTTGCAACCCGCGTTTGGGTTTGGTTTCGCGGCTGCCCATACATCTCGCCCATGGACGGCGCGTTTGTTAAGCCTGATAACGCACCTTGTGTATGGCGTCGGGCTATATGGCATCACCGCTTTTTTGGCGTCATCACCCTGGCTTCATTGAGCAGTTTAAGTGCCAGAACACCCGCATTTGCTTTGGCACTGACTCTGTCGCGGTTCTGGTAAGCCGGGTAACAAAGAAATCGTCAACTGTGGACAATTTCATTGTCCACTTCTCGCTCATAGCGGACCTTAGGCTGACATGTCCGCTTCGTGCCAGAAGCGAACGTTGCTAACATCAGGATGTACTAATCTTCGGGGAGCAGATCACATCAGCTACACATTAGTCCGCTTTGTGCTACGAGTTCAATGGCTCGATGCAACGCTATCTTAATCAACGGGGGAGATGAGAATCGCCTGAACGATAGGAGCTCGAAGTCATTTGACTTTTTTCACGGTCCTAAGCTATTTCAATAAGTGAAGGCCATTGCTCATAAGGTGGTTAAAATCTTTGAAAACGGCTGCGCCACGATTAGTCAACAGATTAGCTTTAGCATCGCTTCCTATGCCTATAAAAGGTAAGTTGAGATTTTGAGCCTTTTTAAATCCCATAAACCATCGCCTATGGATATTACTGATTTTTCCTCTTTACTTGGAAGATTTTTACTTACCAATCGGATAGCTTCTCGCAAGAGATTTTCGCGAGTTGTAAATTCGGAAGCGGTTACCAAATGCGCTTTTTCAGTGTCCACGTCCACTGCCTCCAATTGTTTCAAGGCACCAAAACGAAGGCTGCCGGTCGCGAAAACCATTATCCAGGAATGATCTTCTAACCAATTTAAGAAGACAGCGGCACCGGTAATCTGAGCGAAAGGCCTAGATGTAATTTCATACTACAGCGTTTTTCGATACTGGGACTCCAGCTTGGATAAATCAGCGCGACCTTCAAAACGAGCCTCTTCCCAAGCCTGTTCGAAAATAGCGCTATCCGTGTGGTGCGTATAACTGCTCCAGTCAGTTCTCAGACTGGGACGCACGGCTGATTCAAATGCGCTCTGATGTTGTGCGACACTGTCAGTCAGAGTGCCATCGATATCAAATATTACGATTCTTGGAATTGCGTCAGTCATTAATTAAATCGTCCACGATAGAGGAATTTATTTGGTGACTTAAATAGCAATACCAATACATGCCTAAAAAATCGTTATTTTTAGTACTTTATTTGCATTAGTAACTAATTAAATGGATAAAACAGCCTTGCGAATCAATCTATGCTTGTCGTGAAATTAACATCCGCTCTTCGCTGCCCCGCGTCGTTGCAGTGAGCTGCTTGATGTTAATTGCAAATTTGACACTCTTAAGCAATGAGCCTAAATTCTCATTTTAGTCGTTTATAAATAATTTCCATTTCTAGCGCTGTGACTGATTGCTTTAAGTATTCTTCGTCTTATTAAGCCGCTTGCCGGCCTGATTACATACCAGTAAGGGGTAAAGCGGCGTAGCGCATTTTTATCCAGACAATACACCCGAGTTTCCGTGGTTAATTGAGTCTGTCTTTCGCTGAGCTTCTCAACGGTAAAACTGAGAGTTAGTTTGGCAGTGCCGGGCTCACTAAATGCGAGAAAGTCGACTGCATTTGTTATGATTGATTGACCATAATCTGCTTTCCAAAATCGTCCAGCCAGGCCGAATACCAATTCTCGACCCCCTTTTTTCTCCAATAGTGTGAAATTATCCATTCCAAATACTTGGCGGAACGAAGCGGGTCGGCTCTGTATCAGGTCGAGTAACCGGATTGGTAACTCACGGACAGCTGTGGCGTATCGGAAAAGCCAATCATCCTGAGGGCAGAAATTCAGCACTGCTGCCATTATGTCTGCTTGCGGGGCCAAAATGTTCAATGAATGTCTCTCGTTAAACTGATAGACAGGCAGATATTTTTCGCTAAGACACACTCCGAACCTCCCAAATTGGTGGGCATTTTCCCTACAAGTGCTCCCGCCGTGTACCTCGCGAGACGACAAGCACCACATTGAAATGCATTCAATTGGCACTCAAACGTCGCTTGCTGGCCTCGACAAGCCTGCGTATGCGATGCTGAGTAACCCTATCCCGCATACCATTGTGCATGCAAGCTAGAATGAAAAAGATCAGGACAAATATTTATCTAAATTAAGGTGAGTATGGCACGGCCCTCTGTTGCGCGAAACTTGTGTCGTAAAGACTTTGGTAAACTTGTGTTCCTTGCTCAAAGCTGCCTGTTATGCCTGCTCGACCAACACATGATTATCTCGCCCACTTTCTATTCAGCACCGCATATCCTTAGGCGCAAAGCCGTATTTCTTGCGAAATGCGACCGACAGATGAGCCGGTGAATAACCTACCTGATAAGCCACTGACGACACGCTGGCCTCTCCGCTTGAGAGCATGTGCCATGCGGTTTCCAGTCGAAGTGTCTGAAGATAGCCATATATGCTTTGATCAAATAATCGTCTGAACCCGGTCGTGAGTTTACGCGTGTTGAGACCTACCAGAGCGCTGATTTCTGTAATAGAGGGCGGTGAATCAATCCGCTCGGCCAGCAGCGTTTTAACATCGTGCAAACGTGCGATATCACCGGTACTCAAACGTGGCATCGCGGATCCAATCGCGCCATTTTTCGCACTCAAACTGTCAAGAGTATGCGCCACAATCTCCAGTGCTTTACCTGTCATATAAAGCTGACGGGCAACGCCCTCAAGAGGGTTGGTAAAAAGCTGGGCTTTAAGTCCACACAGGCATTTTGGCGCGGCCTGTATGCGCATTTTAGATTGGGCAGAAAGATCAAGATTCATACCTGCCTCTAACCGGCTCATTGAATCCTCACACAGATACTGACTTAATGAGTTAGTGGAGAGATTAACGGCTGTGAAACGCAGGTCCGCACCCGGAAGAAAACACTGGCTGGCCTGTGCGATATCCTGATTCCAGACAGCGCACAGCGCAGGTCCCTTGATATGTAACTCATTTTGCTGGGGGAAGCGGCACAATATTTCACCGCTTTCAATGATGATGACTTTCAAGCCGAGATGAAGCTGTTCATCGTGCCAGATGGCACGTTGCGGTTTTACACTGCCGCTAGTCAGCGCAATATCGCCGTTCAGTAGTACCTGTGCACCGCTTTCTACCCGCTCCTTCATGCCACGCTGTTGTCGCTCCATCACCGTTCTCCCCGATGCGAAAAATGATATTGATAATCATTCTCACAGTAAAGGGAATCTAAATAACTGTCTATCACTTTAGGCCTTGAACATTTAATATCTAATGTTAATAACCGCATAATAATAACGGGTTACCAGTTTTAATTGGCCCAGACCTTCATCATTTCTGAGGAATTAGTTTCTACCGCTAACGTTCTGATGATTGTTATTAATAATCTGAAAGCATAACAATAGGGCCGGCATCGATGCCATCGATCGCCATCTGATATCCCTGTTGCAGAAGCACCTGACGTATGTGCTGGCTGCATCACCATTCAAACCTGATGTGAGAGCATTCCGGCCCCTGAACGCGTGGATAGCATGCTGATAGACCGGCTGGAATGGGCCAAAGATGAGGGAATGGATCCACCGTTTGTTATTGGATTGTTCCATCACATTATCCCCTGGTATATCGATACCCCAATTGCTTGGCGGCGTAAAACCACACCTGATTACCTGCTGAACTTCCCGGATAAGCCGGGAAGTTCCCTTTTTGCTTTCCACCTAAAGAAAGAGTTCCGCTAGCGAAAGTGTTGCTGATTGTTTGCCAAGTGTCTCACTGACACACTTTTAGCCGACAAAAAAGTCGACACATTTTCGGAGAACACCTTGGAAAACAATAATAAAAATTGGACGCGCTGGATGACTCCTTTAACCTGCCTCGCATTGCTGGTACACGCCGGTTGTGTACAGGCGGAAGAGACGCTTACCGTTACAGCCGGTGGGGATAACGTTGCAGATAAAGGTTACGTTTCGCAAACCAGCACAACGGCAAGCCGTACCAACTCATCCATGCTGGCAACACCTCAGTCAGTTTCCGTCATTACACGGGGTGAAATGGATGATCGCAACGTCCAGAGCACGACTCAGGCGTTGCAGTACACGCCCGGCGTTTTTGCCTCAACCTCTGCCATCTCATCGCGTTTCGATTATTTCAATATTCGCGGGTTTGATTCCACGCTGAACGGTACGCTGCTGGATGGATTACGCTCCACTACCCAACAGTCCTACGTTCGCTATGAACCTTACGGATTAGAACAGCTTGATGTGCTGCGAGGACCGAACGGTTTTCTTTACGGAGCGGGCTCACCTGGCGGCATTGTAAATGGCATCAGTAAGCATCCCACGCTCAACGCCCAGCATGAAGTCGGTATTCAAACGGGCAGCCACGGTCGTATGCAGGGGCAGTTTGATACGTCAGGACCGGTCAATGAGGATAAGACATTGCTCTATCGGATCGTCGGTGTTGCACGTGACAGTAATACGCAGTTCGACAACGTACCCGATGACACCCTCTATCTGGCACCCTCACTGACGTGGCTCCCTGATGCGGATACCCGGTTTACAGTACTGGCCTCAGTGAACCGTAATAAATTCGGTCCGCCGCGTGCATTCTTGCCGCTCTATGGCTCGCTGCGCAGTAATCCCAATGGTCAGGTTGACAGCAACAGTTATCTCGATGGCACCAACCTCGACAACCACATGACGCAGACCAATCTGGGTTACGAACTGGACCACAACTTTGGCGATCGCTGGAGCTTCCACTCTGCGAGTCGCTATACCGAAACTGACCTGATGACACAAACGCTCTCCGGTACGGCGCTGGCGGCAGATATGCGGACCCTCAATCGCGCTGCCTATGAGTTTGGTATCAAGGGAAAGATCTTCGCTACAGATAACAACCTCAAAAAGGAGTGGGATGCCGGGCCGGTTCACGGCTCCAGCGTTGCCGGGTTGTCTTTTCGTCACACCGGGGAGGACTACTATCTCAACTACGGACGTGCAAGCAGCATTGATATTTATCAGCCTACCGGCAGTGGTCGCTTTCCCGCTACTACGGCGTTCACCAGCACACAGCAGAATGCCAATGAAACCGGGGTGTATCTCTCCAACAGCCTGGCGCTGTATCAGCATCTAAATGTAGATCTTTCCGCGCGTCAGGACTGGGCGTCGGTCAATACCAAAAATCGCCTCAATAACACATACACCTCACAGGATGACCACCGCACCACCTGGCGGGCAGGCCTGAGCTGGATAACCGACAGCGGTGTGGCGCCTTATGTGAGTTATGCCACCTCATTTGCGCCGGTGCTGGGGACAAATATTTACGGTGAAACCTATAAACCCACCACCGGTAAGCAGTGGGAAGTGGGAGTGAAATACCAGCCTGAACAGATAGATGCGCTATTTACCTTAGCCTGGTTTGATTTGCAGCAGAATAACGTTCAGACCAGCGATCCCAATAACTCACTGAACAAAGTCCAGACCGGTCAGATCACATCAAAAGGAATCGAGGCCTCTGCGACAGCCAACCTGACGGAGCAGTGGAAACTTATCGCGAGCTACAGCTGGAATGATCTCGAAACCACAAAATCCAACGTGGCAGGTGCCCAAGGCAAAATGCCCGTCGCCATGCCGGAAAACATGGCTTCATTGTGGAGCAACTATACCGTGGCAAGCGGTCCACTGGCCTCGTTGGGCTTAGGCGCAGGTGTGCGCTATGTCGGTTCTACCTGGGCCGATACGAACAACACCATCAAGGTACCGGACTACACGCTGGTAGATGCCGCCATTCGTTACGATCTTGGTCAGGTAAATAGCCAGCTGCATGGACTGAATGTGGCGCTCAACGCGAACAATCTGTTCAACAAACATTACTGGGTGAGTTGTTCAACCACCAGCTGTAGCACCGGCTATGACCGCTCACTGAGCGCCACCCTCTCCTATCGCTGGTAAGTTATGAAGGATTTTATGAAGAGAATAAACTGGTTTTCATTGCTGATAATCATGTGCTTTGCATGGAGCACACCATCCGCCTGGGCAACAATCACCGTTACCGACATGTTGCAGCGTCAGGTCACTTTGCCGGGCCCCGCGAAACGCGTTGTGTTGGGCGAAAGCCGCCACATTATAACGCTGGCGCTACTGGAGAAAGATCCCTTTAGCAACCTTGTTGGCTGGGGCGACGATTTGCAACGCTACTCACCGGCGACCTGGGATGCGATTGCAAGGCAATATCCCGCGGCACGTAATATTCCAGTTTTGGGTACCATGAACAGTGGCACCTTTTCAATGGAAGCGACCATTGCGGCTAAACCCGATCTGGTTATTTTCACCCTCTACGGTCCGATTCCACCGGATCTCAAGGCACTCGATGCTGCGCACATTCCTTATGTGTTCGTGGATTTTTTCCGCAAACCACTGGCCAATACAGTGCCGAGCCTGAAATTACTCGGTGATGTTCTGAATGAGAAGGCAAGAGCAGATCAAATTATTGCCTTCTGGCAGCAACATATGGATGAGGTTCAAAAGCGACTGAATTCAGTCAGTACGCGTCCTTCCGTGTTCTTCCATCTTAATCCCGGTAAAGGCGACTGCTGTTTCACCTCCGGTCCCGGCAACATGAGTGATTTTATCGCGGCGGCGGGAGGCCACAATATTGGTGCCGATAAGATCAGTGCACCCATTGGCAAGCTCAACCCGGAATATGTCCTTGCGCGCAATCCTGATTTTTACCTGATGGGCGGCGGTTCAGCCGTTAGCCGAGACGGATTACAGATAGGCACTGGAACGAGTACTCAGCAGGTTGCTCAGAGCAGCACGCACCTGCAGAAAGCGGCGGAAATAGCCAACTTGCCGGCAGTGAAAGCAGGACACACGGGGAGCGTCTGGCTGTTCTTCTTCGATAGCCCTCTCTACTTCGTCGGCATTGAAGCGATGGCAAAAATGTTCCATCCAGCACTGTTTGCCGATGTTGATCCCGACGCAACCCTACATACGGTAACCAGCGAGTGGCTCTCAGTGCCGCTAAAGGGAACATTCTGGACGGCGTTGCCGGGCAAATAAGGTAAGTGGCAGCGGTAATTACGCCGCTGCCCTAAGGACCGTTATGATTAAATCACCTTCTACAGGACTGACTTCCCAATTCACACCTTCACTCGTGGTAAACCTACTCTATGGGATGTTAATCACCGCTAGCTATCTGACACAGGCATGGCTGTTTACCCACATTATCCAGCATGCCCTCTTGTCTGATACCGGCATGAATATCGCTCTGATACTGACGTTAGTCGGTAACGTGCTGGTAAGGTCATTGCTGATTGCTATACGGTCGACACAAATCGAACAGCTGGCAGCCGACGTAAGAACCCGATTTCGTGAGCAGCTCTTTCGTCCACTTCTGGCTCCCGGATATGCGGTAATGCAAAGTCACTCCGCAGCGCAACTGCAGGCCACGTTGTTGGAAGGCGCAGAAGCCATGGAAAGCTTTTATAGTCGTTATCTGCCCGCCCTGCTTTTGGCCATCATCGGAGGAATTATTACAGTTGCTACACTGGCGAGCATTGACCTGATATCCGGCGTCATTCTTCTGCTATTCATGGTAGCCTGTCCTGTTCTCGACGCGCTGTTTATGCGCCATCAGCGGCCGCATATTGTGGGCGTCTTTGCGGCCATGCAACAATTCGCCGATGACCTGATGGATACGCTGCGCGGTATGCTCACGTTAAAGGCGTTTAATGCCGTACCCCAATTTCGCGCACAAATGGCCGATCGCGCTGCACTCCTGCGTCATGAATCTATGTCAACTCTGCGTGTCACCATGATACGTGGCGGTTTGACACGTTTGATTTCCTTACTGGGCATCGCGGTTCTGCTGATTATCAATGCAGGGCGGGCAGTTGAAGGCAAGATTGACACGGACGTCTTACTCTTTACGCTATTTATTTCGTGGGAAGCCTTCCGCCCCATTTTACAGTTGGAAAATGTCTTCCATACATTGTGGGCTGCGCAAGCAATGCGACCTGCGGTGGAAGCGTTGGCTGCAACGACTGCAACCCTTCATGAGCCGAACTCGCCTCACATCCCACCCGCTCACCATAATATGCACTTTGAAGCGGTGACATTCCGCTGGCCAGGCCAACAGAAGCCTCTCTTTGAAAATCTCTCTCTTCAGATCGCCGAAAATCGTCATACCGCATTTATTGGCCCTTCAGGTTCGGGAAAAAGTACCCTGATTCAGTTAATAACCCGTTTTGTCAGCCCCGAAAGCGGCGCGATATCTCTCGGTGATGTCCCCATTGACCAGCTATCCATAGCAGAGCTGCGATCGCGTATTAGCTGGGTAACACAGGACATTTTTCTTATTGCGGGTTCGCTTGGTGAAAATGTGCGCTTAGGTAGACCGGAATCAACTGATGCGGAAATCTGGCAGGTATTGCAACAGGCACAACTGGATGACTGGGTTCGGGGGCTTACACATCAGCTGGATACGAGTATTGGCGAAAATGGTGGGCTGCTGTCAGGCGGCCAACGCCAGAGACTGGCAATTGCGCGCGCCTTGTTAAAAAAATCACCCATTCTTATCCTCGATGAAGTGACTTCGAATCTGGACGTAGCCACTGAATCAGCGTTTGAGAACGTTATTGCTTCACTGCGTGGGACATGCACGCTTATTAGCATAGCGCACCGCCTGACGACGGTAGCTCAGGCCGATCATATTGTGGTGATGCAGGAAGGCAAGATTCTTGAGCAGGGCACACCTGCCCAGCTAAGCCGACTCGATGGATACTACGCTTCGATTAAGACATCCGTGGAGAGTGCTACGTGAATACAAAACATCCTTCTCTATGGCAATCGCTTATGTCGCCTTTGGCTGAGCATAAATGCCACGTGTTTATGACGTTACTTGTCGGTTTGTTGACACAATGCGGTGCCTTTACCTGCATAGTCATGGCTGGCTGGATCTGCATGAGCGTATTAAGTGGGGCAACGCCAACTACATTCATTTTTTATGGTGGGCTTCTCATCGGGTGCGTAATAATCACTGCGGTCTCTCGATGGGCATTGGCATGGTTATCACACGATTTGGCTTTTGCCCTGATTGAAACCCTGCAAATGGACATTTTTGATGGACTGGCACGCGGGACACCCGCTTATACCGGAACACAATCACTTGGTGAGGTTGCCGCAACAGCAACAAGTGATGCCGAATTTATGGAGCGTTTTTATGCGCACCTGCTTATTGATTACCTGACTGCTTTTGTTATGCCTTGCATCGCGCTGCTTATGCTGGCACTCCTTTCTCCCCTACTTTGCCTAATATTTTTACCCTGTGCCCTGATGATTATGGCAACTCCCTTACTCAATTCCAGGAGTTTAAAAATACATGGCAGTACGGCACTTAACCTGAAACAGGTGCTCAATAATCAGATCATTGAGCTAGTTCAGGGTTGGAAAGATATTCAGATGTTCGGAGCGGAACATCGTTATGCCGGAAAGCTTGAGAAGGCCAATAAACAACTTATTCGGGCACAACGTGATTATGGCAGACGCGTTGGAACGGGTCAGGCATTGCTGGATGCATTGATGTCCATAACACTCATAACACTATTAGCTGGCAGCCTCTTTATTGCTGAGCGATCAACACTTCCCATTGAGAGGTTGCCTTTAATTATCAGCATTGTGGCAGCAGCACTTTTACCGGTGCTGGAAGTTTTACATCTTGGTGGGCAATGGGAGTCTCTCAAAGTCAGCGCAGAAAGAATATTTAATCTGCAGCGTCTACCTGAGAGCGTAGAGGATTCCTCTTCAACTCTGCAACCTCATGGGTTTGGCATCCATTTTGACCGCGTCAGCTTCTGCTATCCGCAGAGTTCTATAAAGGTTCTGGAAGAGTTGAGTTTAACCATTGAACCGGGTGAGCGAGTTGCTATTGCGGGTACATCAGGATGCGGTAAAACGACCTTAGCCCACCTACTTCTGCGATTTTATGACCCACAATCTGGCACGTTCTTTTTGGGTGAACGCAAATATTCTGATGTGAGTCTCTCAACCCTTCGCCATCACATTGCCTGGGTATCACAGGAAAGCTGGTTATTTAACGATACTATTGAGAACAACATACGACTTGGTCGCCCCGGTGCAACCATGACCCAAGTCGAATGTGCCGCTAAACTCGCACAGGCCTCCGAATTTATTGATGAGCTGCCACTCGGATATCAAACCCTCTGCAGAAATGGTGGTTCTCATTTTTCTGGCGGACAACGTCAACGCATTACTCTGGCGCGTGCGTTGATCAGCCCGGCGACGGTCATTGTAATGGATGAAACTTCAGCAGGACTGGACAGCGAAAATGAAAAGAGAATTATTGCAGCATTAGATTCTCTTTCAGGAACTCGCACGATAATTATGATCGCACATCGGTTATCAATGCTGAAAAATGCCGATCGTATCTTCCTACTGGAGCACGGGCACATAACAGAAACAGGCGATCATCTTACGCTAGTTAAGAAAAAAGGCAGTTACGCAAAACTCGTGGCCTCACTTTAAACAAAGGGAAAATTTGTTTGTGGCCACAGATTACCCACTTAGCTACTCTTGATAAGGGATCACGAGTTTAGGTTGATGCTTAGCGGTTGAGTACTTTCTGTGACTGAATCGCCACGGATAATCTAGACACTTTAGAGCCGTTTATTGCATGTGCGCCCTTAAACGTCTAGCAAAAGCTTCAAACTCTTTACAACCTTTTGTTTTTGGCAGTTTAGGCGATCAATTTCCTGATCGTTCTACGTATGCAATAAATACATCAATGATTGGCCAATACGCTGCCAGCCTGCGAGCAACCAATGAATTCACATGTTTGCGTATAGCGAATTAAATCGGAACCTTTAACTTTCTTCGGCCATATTCACTGCTAAACCACAGAGTACCAAATCCAATTCCGTATCAGACCATATAGTATGAAATTGCCCTATTACGGATTAAAGCGCTTTAGCGCCAAAAAAGGCATGACGGTCTACTCTCAGTTTTTCACGTGAGCTTTGGTAAAGATTAAATACCTCTATCTCGCTATTCTGCAAGATAATTCCAGCATTAAAAATTATAAGTTAAATTTTAGTCAGCCTAATTAATTTAATGGTTTTAAAGGAGAATATTTGAGGTAAAACTTATCGATGACAGATGTAGGGTCCAGCCCGACTAATCTGGCCAAGTGAATAAATTCGATGATATCCAACCTTCTCTCACCGTTTTCGGCTTTTGCGACGAAAGACTGAGGGCGGCCGAGTGCTACCGATAGCTGAACTTGAGTGATTCCACGCGCTTTCCTTGCGTTTTTAAGCATTGCAATCATTAACTGGTAGTCATCTGAGTAGATGGAAGTCATGCAAGTAATAACCTTTTATAAATTATCCTAATATTGCTTACAGGTTGGAAATCCGCCTTGCCCAATATTAGGCCTTCCGCTATCTCGACTTTCAGTCCAGGGATATTCTCGAGGCGTTCGAGATTGCATCGTACTGTAATAACCCGAGTTATCCAGGAATAGTATGGGATCCGAGCCACTCAATATCGCGAAGGACAGCCTTGTCTTTAGTCATTCGCTGATCATGAAACTGCCAGCTGTACATCGCCTTGGCGTAGCAGTCATTGGTGAAATCCTGTAACTCTTTCGCCAACGCAGGGTTATGAATACGGGAATGCTGCGCCTCAAATCTCAACTGTCGGAAATCCGGACGGCAGGGAATCGTCACTACCGCCGCCTGGGTAATCCCTTTGGAAAGTTTATGCAGCAAAAACCACCAGATAGGGATTTTGGCTGTTTGTCCGTTCATGCTGGTCACGATGTTTACGTAACCCGTATCTTGAGGTGGCTTTGGGGCCCACCGTCAGCAGCTGGACGCCCTCACAGTGGCCGTTAACTCAGCCACTGTGAAGAAGTTACCGCACGCGCTCAACGAACAATTCTTTTTGAATTGACAATAAAAAACACCATAAGAGTGGCGTTAGATTTTCGCGAGGAAAGTCAGTTGTGTTGAAGCGGATCACCTACTCCTTTTGCGCCGCGGAGCAGGCCTTCTGTACTCAAGTCTTCATCAAGTTCCGGCCAGTGAATCCCCTGACCTGCACTGGAAAGCTCCCAATGATTACGCTGGTCAGAAGTACCCGAAGCAAGGCGAGGAAACCGCGCAACAGGGACAGAGATAGTTCGTCCGTCCATCAAATCAACAGACAATAAATCATCGTCAATTTTAACGTTCATAACCCGCAAGTCATTTTCTTTACACAAAGTAAGCATCCCATGCCTCCTGTAATAAAGTTCGATTTTCCGACACCAGGCGTACAAGTATTCAAAGTTCACGCGGTAAAAAACCTACATTACTCGCAACACTGAGCTTATGTAACCAAATTTTAGCCGTTGCGCTGTCTTTATCAACGTGGAGATGCGCAGGCTGATTAAGTTCGTGACTAAAAGGAAAAAGCGGAAGCCGCCGACCCTCAATATGGTTGGCATAAATGTGTTCCTTCACTGACAGATTTGTTGAAAAAACCTTTATCATCGTCGGATGCTTTAAGGCTAAACAGGGTTACCGCCACTATGGCATCCTATTTCAGGTTTAAAGGATATTACGATCGCCAAAAAGCATCTCTAAGCTCGCTGAAACTTTGATGCAACCACCCAAAGGCGCTTCTTACTGGTTGCTGAAGCATTTTGTTAATGTCGAAGGACAACCAATTAACTTTTGTATTTTGAGCGGCTAAATAACACAGTCACGGGGGTCTGATTCAATTGGGAGTTAGCTTAGCAAAAAGTTGCAAGATAAACATTAGTAGTTCAATTAGTGGGTAACTGTTATTTGGCAATTTTATGTTTTTTTATTGGCGGCTTCATTTTTAACTTCAATATTAATTAATCCACGGCAGGTAGGATAATTGATACACTTCCAAAATTTAAGGTTCTCTTTTTTATTGAAGCTTTTTTTCAAGTCCCCTTACAGTAAGCACATAAAGGCCTAGTCGATATCGTCAGATGCATTATGGGTTACAGCGCTTTGCAGACCGGCCTTGCGTTTATTATTCCTTCGCTGGCCATTTTTGCCGGAACGCAGTTCGGAGCCCGACTTGCAAATGGCCTGCCGATGCGCACGGTATTACTGGCCGGATTTGTTGCTGGAATTGCGGGTACGCTGGCACTGGTGTCAGCAGCCTTTTCAGGTGCATCGTATGCGACCATTTTGCCCGGGCTAGTCATCTCAGGAACAGGCAGGGGATTGTCTGGACGGCAATGTGGATAGCTTCTGGTTCAGGGGTAAAGCATAACGAACAGGGGATCGCTTCGGGTATGGCTTCTACAACGCTAAATGTGGGTAATGCTTTGCTGATAGCCCTATCCGCAAGCGGGGCCGAAATCCTGCAGCAGGAAACGTCTGTGAGCGGTCTCGAAAATGCCCTACAGCCCGCTTTTTATCTGGCTACAGCCGGACAGGTTGCAGGCCTACTTGTCTCCCGACTTTTACCTCGCAGAGGGGCAACTGGTTTATCAGCAGAAACCACATAACTGAAAATCAGTTTTCTAATGTAAATGCTTGCGGATGAAAAGAAGCGTAACAAAGATCCGCTGCAAAGCAGATCTTTCTGTTATCGGCCCGAAGTGGGTGTATAAAAATCTTAACTTACTGCTGTGTCGGCCTGTATATGAATGTTCGCCCTTGGCACATAGCAGCGCTCAATGGACGCTGAAATAGCATCACATAGAGCAAAAATCTCCTGTTAAGCATGGGTGGGCACTTAGCAAATGGCCCTGGATTCATGGCTCAACCCTGGCCCCAGTCCTGAAGGCATGCTTCTTTGCGTAATAAGCTATAACATACGCAACACTCATCAACCCGAGGATAGCCCAGGGAAACGATATGGCTCCGACACTGTCGAGGAGCAGGCCTCCAACGACACCGCCGCTGGCAATGGCCAGATTCCATGCGGTAGTCACCATCGCCTGAACGACATCGACATGACTGCCTGCCGAATCGGCCGCCGCGGTCTGCATTTGAGTTGACGCTCCCCCAAATGAACCGCCCCACACCATAACGGCCACAAAGACAACGGCCTGCTCCCGCATGCCTGCGACCAAAATCAGAGAAACTGCAGCCAGCGCCGCAAGGCTGAACAGAACCAGATTTCGCAGATGGCGGTCCACCATCGCTCCAGTAATCCAGATGCCGACCAGCGCTGACAGCCCGAAGACAAGCAGGATGAGCCCGACGTAGGCGGTCAGGCCAGACAGGCCAAGGAATGGACCAATATACGTATACAGAATATTGTGTGCCGTCATCCAGAGAAAGATGACCGCCAGTACCGGACGTATCCCGGGCAGAAGAAACACTCTCCAGACCGGCAGACGGCGTTCAGCCCGCTGTCCCGGCAAGTCAGGAACCGCAACCAGTGTCCAGATAAACAAAATGACCGCCAGTGCGGCCATGAGCCCAAACGGAACTCTCCATCCCAATATGCCGCCCAGCCATGCTCCTGCGGGCGTTCCCAGTGACAGGGCGACCGGTATTCCCACCATGGCCACCGCCAGAGCGCGCCCCTGCAAATCAGAAGAAACAAGACGGCGTGCGTACCCTGCCAGTATTCCCCATGCCAGACCCGCAGCCACGCCCGACATAAACCGGGCCGAGAGCGTCAGCCAGTAATTGGCGGAAAAGGTCGTAATGGCGTTGAAAATCAGAAAAGTACCGATGGCAAGCAACAGCACTTTTTTACGACGCCATCCACTGGTCAGCACGGTTAACGGAATTGCTGCAAGCAGCGAGCCAAGTGCATAGATACTTACCAGTTGACCCGCCATCACTTGCGAGACGCCAAGGCCCTTTCCGATTTCAGGAAGGAGGCCCGCCGGAAGTGTCTCTGTCAGAATGGCTATAAAGCCGGTCATGGCAAATGCCAGCAAGGAAGACAGGGGCAGTCCTCGTTGTTTTGTCATCTCATGTAATGCTGTATCGGCGTGCACGGTGCATCCTTTTTAAGTGGGTAAAGTGACTCGTCAGCGCGGGGTGTCAAACAATCACCGACATCTATACTGATTGGTACATATATCAGAAACTATAGACCGGCCTGAAAGTTGTCAAGCACATCTGTATCGATTAGTATTTATGTCCAGTTAGCAAAATCGGGAAATAATATGGCTCAGATGGGGCGTCCCCGTTCGTTCGACCGCGACGAAGGGATTCGACAGGCTATGTATCTCTTTTGGCAGTATGGCTACGAGTCCACTTCACTTGCCCTGCTCAAGGCGAACCTTGGCAACGGTATCACCGCGCCCAGCTTTTATGCGGCATTTGGTTCAAAAGAGGCCCTGTTTGAAGAGGTTGTCGAATGCTATATGTCGTCCTATGGTCAGGTTAACGATTGCCTGTGGGACGACACGCTCAGCCCGCGCAAGGCTGCAGAACAGGCGTTGCGCAGTTCGGCTCGAATGCAGACGGAACAAGGGCATCCCAGTGGCTGCCTTATCGCGCTATCCGTTAACACCTGTTCGCCCGGACACGAGCATATCCGCAGGATTCTTGCAGAGCGACGCGCACGCACGCGAGAGGGATTCTTGCGATGCGTTTTGAGGGCAAAAGACATCGGGGAACTGGCCGCCGACACCGACGCGCATGCGTTGGCCATGCATCTTCACAGCTTTGAAATCGGCCTGTCAACGGAGGCGCGCGATGGGGCAACCGGCGAAGCCCTCAATGCTGCAGTCTCGATGGCAATGAGACTCTGGGATGCGAACATCCACTAGTTCCCTGAGTAATGGCGTTATCCAACGCCCTGCGGCACAAGGCGAACTGACAGTTTGATGCCAATTTCGGCCCCCCTTCTTTCAGAACCGTTATGACTCGGGCCGACATAGCGGTGTGCAACGCGTAGTTGTTGCTGAACATGACCACCAGACGCTATTACGCAAAAACCAGCAGCAATGCCCGCGACCCCACAGATATAACCAGCATAAAAAGTATGGGGAGTCGAATTGCACATAGGAGAGCAATAAACATGGCAATGGCAAATCCCTAGGCATCGACGTTGCCCAGTACCGCACCCTAGAGCACAAGTGATGGAAAACCCAATTCAGATGGGATAATACGGGAGGCATAGTCGCTGGAAAAAAGGTAAGTCCAAGACAGAGGTATTCTCTTTTTACCATCGTACGCTGGGTATGAAGTAAAAATTCGGCGGAAAAAAATATAGTCTATTAATTGATAACGATAATTTTATCGAAGCAAGCGGGTTTTTTTAATGAGGATTACTTGATTGATCTCATTATTTAATAACGCATTAATAAAAATCTCTTTGTATATGATTAAGAAGATAAGGCCATCTGAAAGATGGCCTATCCTACTGCTTAACAACGATGGTGAAAATGGCTTGCTCAGAACCAATTCACAGAACGCAATATAACATTTTTTATCACATGAAACCGCTCACCTTTGGTAAGAGTTTTGAAAAAAACTTGCAGCGTTTTTTAGACAACATGCCATGAAGATATTTAGTTGTTTATCATCTTACCCTATCAATTCTTGGCAGTTACTGAAAATCACACACACCCCATCGTAAGCGTATTGTACACATTCATCAGCTAATGATTTTGTTACTGCGAACTTCATAATGATTTCGTGAAAATACCGTTCGGTAATTGTAATTAAATAGCAAAGCTTTCAATACTGGAAAACCTTTTAGATAATGTAGAGTCATCTGAAATAATAAAATTAATCTTTTACTCAGCCTAGTGCCTGCGGTATCAGCCTACTACCCTTTAGATGATGATGAAATGCACATTAAAAACATAAACCGAATACTGATAGCTCTCTTAATGACGACATCCCAGGCAGGCTATGCCGAAGACAGCTTTGTCATAAAGAATATCAAGATAGAAGGCTTACAAAGGATCCCTCTCCAGACTGCATTGCAGCAGGTGCCGCTGCGTATCGGTGATGCTGCAGACTCTGAAAGGATACAGAACAGTATTCGAGCCCTATTTTCTACCAATAACTATGATAACGTCCAGATTTTAAAAGATGATGCGACAATTATCATTAAACTTAGCGAACGCCCCCTCATCGCAGGGATCTCTTTTTCTGGGAACAAGGCACTTAAAGAAGAACAGTTGAATCAAAATCTGGAAGCTTCTGGCGTTAAAGTCGGTGAGCCATTAGATAGAACAACCGTTTCAGCATTGGAGAAAGGACTTCAGGATTTTTATAACAGTGCGGGAAAATACAGCGCCCAAGTCTCTGCCATTGTCACTCCGCTACCCAATAATCGTGTAGACTTGAAATTTATATTCAATGAAGGTAAAACAGCAAAAATACAGCAAATTAACATTCTGGGTAATCATGTTTTTAGTACTGAACAGCTTACCTCCCTGTTACAGCTTCGGGACCATGTTGCCTGGTGGAACGTTGTCAGCGATACAAAGTTTCAACAACAAAAATTATCCCGTGATATAGACACCCTTCGTGATTATTATTTCAACAGAGGCTATGCGCGTTTTAATATCGACTCCTCGCAGGTAAGCTTAACACCGGATAAAAAAGGGACATTCATTACTCTCAACGTACATGAGGGGGAAAAATATACCGTTAATGGCATCATAATTAATGGAGATATGGCCGGACATGCAAATTTTGTTAATGATGTCAGCCACCATCTGGTGGGTAAAACCTATAATGCGCAGCAGATAACACAGACAGAAGAAGATATTAGGAAATATTTCGGTCGGTATGGGTATGCCTATCCCAAGGTCACTTTTCAACCGGAATTCGACGATATTTCGAAAACTATACGACTGCATCTCAACGTCGAAGCGGGTAGCCGTTATTACGTTCGTCAAATTCGATTCGAAGGAAATACAACTTCGCGAGATGAAGTGCTTCGTCGTGAAATGCGCCAGATGGAAGGCTCGTGGTTGGGCAGCGATAAACTCGATCAGGGTAAAGAACGTCTCAACCGTACTGGCTACTTTGAAAGCGTTGACGTAGAGACCCAGCCTGTTGCGGGATCAAAAGATCAGGTTGATGTCGTCTATAAAGTCAAAGAGCGTAATACGGGTACTTTTAATATTGGAGTTGGCTACGGCTCGGACAGCGGCGTCACCTTCACGCTGGGCATCAGTCAAGATAACTGGTTAGGGACCGGTTACAGTCTCGGATTTACGGGAACAAAGAGCAGCTATCAAACTCTTGTTCAGGTATCTGCGACAAATCCCTACTTCACGACCGACGGCGTAAGCCTCGGGGGGAAAGTTTTTTATAACGACTACAATGCGGGAGACAACGGTCTGGCAGAATATAATCAGAAAAGTTTAGGTATGGGGTCCAGCCTAAGTTTTCCGGTTAGCGAGAAAAATGCTGTCAGCGTCGGGCTCGATTACGTTTATAACAAGATTTCCGATATGACTCCTCAGGTAGCCACCTGGAACTATCTCAATTCTCAGGGAGTGTATCCCGACGTGACCACCCGCACCGTTGATGATGACGGTACCAGCAACACCTCGTTCGTTGCCAATGACGTGTTCGCCAGCATTGGCTGGAGTTACAGTTCTCTGGACCGCGGTTACTTCCCAACCTCCGGAGTTTCTGCCTCTTTCAATACTAAAGTGACCCTTCCAGGCTCAACCAACAGTTATTACAAAAGCACGCTGAATGCCAACGGATATTTGCCCCTCGATCACGATCATCAATGGGTCTTGATGGGTAGAGCCAAGGCAGGGTATGCGGACGGTTTAGGAGGAAGCGTCGTACCCTTCTACGATAACTTTTATGCCGGGGGTTCCACCAGTGTTCGCGGTTTCTCGTCAAACACCATTGGTCCAAAGGCGGCATATTACCGTTGTAACGGCTCCGAAAGTCACTACGCCAGTTGTCCAGTGGTTACTTCAGATGATGCGACGGGCGGGAATGCCATGGCCATCGCCAGTGCCGAGTTGATTGTGCCAACACCCTTTGTAGGCGAGCGCTATAAAAATTCTTTACGTACATCGGTTTTTGTCGATTCAGGCACAGTCTGGGATACAAGCTGGCACAATACGACAGAAACTCTCGCCGCAGGTATTCCCGATTACAGCGACCCATACAAGATCCGTGTATCATCTGGGATTGCACTACAATGGCAGTCCCCGCTTGGCCCACTTTCCTTTTCCTACGCCCAGCCTCTGAAAAAGTATTCGGGTGACAGTGCTGAACAGTTCCAGTTCAATATTGGTAAAACCTGGTAATCAGTTTTCATTCAGAACCTCCTGCGGGAGGTTCTACTAAAATATGAGTGACTGGCCTATGAAAAATACTTTCGTCATACCCGGCGTTAAATATGCTCGCCGCAACCTTAACGCCTCTTCTCGCACATAGCGGACTGCGCTTTACGCAAACGTCCGCTTCGTGCCAAAAGCAGCCATTGACCCACTGATGATGGCTCGCCGAGATTATCCTTCGAAGACTGAGTAAGGTTAATTACGATTTGGGCGTGTTGCGAAGAAGACGACTGCGGCTCCGAGAGCGACGATGAGCGTATCTTCAATTATGCCACTCTTGGTCTGCCCTATTTCTGCCATGGCTTTTTTGCGTGCCGCAAGCGTGGCATAGGCAAGTGGCACAGCGGCAGAGACAGCGATCGCTGCCCCGGTTTTTTCTTCCCCGCGTGGTGCCAGCGCGGCACCCGCAATCCCTGCACTGGCCACACGCGCTGACAAGCCCAACAACACGGTGCGGTCTGGCGCTGACTTCATCTTATCGCCAAACAACTCACCGACACCCATCGCTAGCGCGCCGTATTTAAATAACGGGCGGTTGAGCAATAACAGACTGCCCGAGGTGTCGCGCCGGGCAAGACGTGCAGCGGCGAGAGCCGCCATCGGCGTCATGGAGCGGCAACTGGCGACAAGGCCAATGAGGGCGGAATAGGCAAACTTAGTTATTTTCATTAATCATCTCCCGGATAAACCGAAGTTTATTATTTTTAAGCTTTATGGGGGGCAAGAAGCAGGAACACGTTGTTTCATTAAAGCATTTACACGGTGACGTAATTTAGACGCCTTTCCTTTAAACGCTGAGTTGCATCTTGCAATGCCACAAGGATTTTGTAGGCGATACACATCTTATTTTGTTGGCAGATTAAAAATGTTGATGATGGCGCGACCTCCCGGGCAAATGACCAATGGAATAGTCAGTATAGATGAACTGTTTGAGATAGCAGAAATGACGGAAATGGGAGGCTCAAGAATAGGAGCCGCACTTAATGGCCGAGCCAAACCTTAGCGATAATCATCTGGGAGTAAAGCCGTCAAGAGGTGCGGCTACTTGCCTACTCCATTTACTGGCATGACCGTTCACCAGGAAAACTTATGCCAAACGTCCGCTTTTTGTCAGAAGCGGACGTTGCTGACATCAGCCTGTTTATTCTGCGGGGAGCCGGTCAAAAAGACGTTAATTCACTCAACAGCCTGGCCTTGTTTTACCCAAACTGCTTACCAGAACGCATTGCCGTCATTAAACACAACACGAGGCAACTCAAGCTATTTCCAGGTGTTGTTTACGTTGACGGGAATATTCTGCATCCACCGCTTCGAGCAGTTCCCGTGTGTAAGGGTGTTGGGGGCGGTTCCAGACAGTTTCTACCTCTCCGGATTCCACAATTTTACCCTTTTGCATTACAAGCACGCGATCTGCCATATAGCGCACCACATCGAGATTGTGCGAAATAAACAGGTAGCTCAGCCCGAATTCGTGTTTCATTTCCAGCAAGAGATTCAGGATTTGCGCCTGAATGGAGACGTCGAGTGCTGACACGGCTTCATCACAAATGATCAGCTCCGGTTGGGTTATCAAAGCACGCGCAATGCCGATACGTTGACGCTGCCCGCCTGAAAACTCGTGAGCAAAACGATTAAGACTGTTTTGCGGAAGGCCTACGCGATCCACCATAAAGGCAATCCGTTGTTTTCGCTGTGTTTTATCTTTGACACCACTGACTTTCAACACCCTATCGAGGATCCCGCCTACCGTCTGCCTTGGATTTAGAGAGGCAAAGGGGTCCTGAAAAATCATCTGCACTTTGCTGCGCAGCGATCCCAGTTGCGATTCTTTCAGGCCAACAGTATCTATGCCGTTAAGTCGAATGTGTCCGCTGTCAGGATTAACCAGATGCAGGATAGCGCGAGACAGGGTCGATTTCCCACACCCGGACTCGCCCACCAACCCCAGTGTCTCTCCTTTAAATAAATCGAAAGAAACATCGCTCACCGCATCAATCCTCTGGCCGCCTTGCGTATACGAAACGTTAACTTCCTGTGCGGAAAGTATCGGCTGAGATGGCGCGGTATGCGCCAGAGGCGGGAAGCGCAGTGTGGGAGGGGTATACAGTGAAAACGACGGCTCACTCTGCCCTTGTAGAGTACGAATTTCTGTCAGTCTGCGTTGCCGATAATGCACGTCGTGCTGGCTATGTAATGACGCGGCCAATAGCCCTCGCGTATATTCATGCCGGGGCTCGGCAAACAGCTCGCGGGTATAATTTTGCTCAAGCTTGCGGCCGCCGTGCATCACGGCAACTTCATCAGCCCATCGTGACATCAGGCCCAAATCGTGACTTATCATCAATACGCTCATCGACATCGATTTTCGTAAATCATCGATGAGCGCCATGATTTTTCCCTGAACGGTCACATCCAGGGCGGTGGTCGGTTCGTCGGCGATAAGCAGTTTTGGCTCACACGCCACGGCCATGGCAATCATCACCCTTTGCCTCTGACCGCCTGAAAGCTGATGTGGATAATAATCGACCCGCTTATCTGGATTGGGAAGTTCCACCCTATCAAGAAGTTCGATAGCTCTTGTTCTGGCCATACGACCCGATAATCCGAGATGCTCGTGGAGCGTTTCGATAATCTGCTGACCCACGGTTTGTACGGGATTCAATGAGGTCATAGGCTCCTGAAACACCATGGCAATCTCGTTACCGCGTAATGCCCGTAGTTTTCGCGAAGACAGCGTCAGAAGATTTTGCCCTTCATAGGTCATCGTGCCGCTGACTTGCGCGTAGTCCGGTAGCAGCCCGAGGATTGACAATGCGGTAGCCGATTTACCGCAGCCCGACTCCCCCACCAGCGCCAGCATTTCTCCACGTGCCAATGTCAGACTGAGACCGTCGACCGCCTGATGCTGACCAAAGCGCACACCCAGTTCCTGAATCGATAATAATGGGTTCATTTAGCGTTCCCTTAACCGTGGATTGAAAGCGTCGTTTAATGCGTCGCCCAGCAGATTGAGTCCCAAAATGGTCATTACCAGCGCCAGCCCCGGTTCTGCGGTCAGATACCAGGCGCTGCGCAGCATTTCTCTTCCGCTGCCAATAAGAAAACCCCAACTCACCTTGTTGGGGTCGCCAAGGCCCAGAAAGGATAAAGCCGATTCCATTAAAATGGCTGAGGCGACCATCACCGAAGAGGTGACGATAATTGCGGGCAACGCATTGGGGAGGATTTCCTGAAAAATTATTCGCCATGACGAAAAACCTTGCGTGCGTGCAGCCAGCACAAACTCGGCATTACGCAGGGAACGAAATTCGGCTCGCACCAGTCTCGCCACGGTGGGCCATGAGGTGATCCCTATCGACAGGGCAATGAGTGTTACCGAGGGGGTTGAAATGGCCAGCAGGATAATCACCAGCAAAAAGGCGGGCATGGTCTGGAACAATACGGTAATGCGCACAAGAACATTGTCGGTAATGCCGCCAAAATAGCCGCCGATGCTGCCAATCAAAATGCCTATGACCAGCCCGATAACGGTCGCGCTGACCCCAATCAGCAGTGAGACGCGAGCGCCGTGGAAGATACCGGCAATCACATCCCGCCCCATTGCATCGGTTCCCAATGGATAAGCCGCATCCGTTCCGGGAGTCAGGAGTGGAGTCGCAACCATATCCAGCGGATCACCCGGATAGATCCAGGGCGCCAGTAACGCCATCAGAATGACTGTCAGCAGGATGAGCAGTCCCACCACGCCGGCAGGGTTACGCAGCAACTGCCGCAAAGCGCCGGATGGACGGCCCGGAGAGGTAGCACTAGATTCAGGAATAATCGTCATATCAACGCACCTTGATTCGCGGGTCAAGCCAGGTATGGATGAGGTCCACTAAAAAATTAGCCACCAGTACCAGCAATGACGAGAAGAACAGTATTCCCAGTAGTACATTGACGTCGCGCGCCATGACTGCATCCAGTGCCAGACGACCTAATCCCGGCCAGGCAAATACCGTTTCAATCACCGCCGCGCCGCTTAACATGGTAGCAATATGCAGCCCCGCAACCGTGACAACGGGAATAAGCGCGCAGCGCAACACATGGCGCACCGTGACGCGCAGGGGAGATATTCCCTTGGCTCTGGCGGTGCGCACGAAATCCTGATGGGTAATTTCCAGCATCGAAGCCCGTGTCAGGCGTGAATAGATGGCAATAAAGAAACTGGCGAGAGAGAAAACCGGCAAAATAGCATGGAGGACACTGTCTTTGAGGGTTCCCCAAAATGACAACTGGGCACCGATAGTGATATTTCCGCCGCTGGGTAACCATCCTAATTCCACGGAAAAGAGTACCAACAGCATAAGGCCAATCCAGAAACCAGGCAGGGAATACAGCAGCAGGGTAAATAGGGACAAAAAGCGGTCAGGCCATTTACCGACAAATAACGCCATTACCACGCCAAATACCACCCCGAAAGCCAGGGCAACGACCTGTGCGGCCACCATTAATCCCAGTGTGGCAGGCAGACGCGAAAAAATGAGCTCTGTTACGGGGGCATTAAATCGCGGGGAAAAGCCGAGATTGCCCTGTAGTACATGAACAAACCACCTGATAAATTGCTGCCATGCCGGAAGGTTAAGCCCATACTGATCTCGCATCAGTGCCATCGACGCGGCGCTGGCACCTCCAGACTCGCCTGCCATCACGTCGACCGCATCGCCCGGGATCAGGTGGAGGATAATAAACATGATAAGCAGGATACCGAGCAAGGTCGGGATCACCTGCAGTAAAGTACGCCCGAGCAGCGCCAGCAGCCAGTGCCGTTTTTCCAACATAATTATTTGACCGGTAGAATAAAAGTAGAGTGAAAAAGACTACCAGCCCAAAAGATCCAGGCTTAATGCTTAATCTCGCTTTGCATATATCAGTTATTCACTATTCACGCGCCCTTCTTGAATTAAATATCGTCATTTGATTTACGACCGCCGAAATGTTTTAGCAATTTAATCTTGATAAAGATAATTTGGCTTAAGCCGTCCATTAACACTAAAACGCATTCTTTTAGTCATTATCCTGCTTTGCAAACCCGAAAAAATCACTAGTCAGTCTTGTAAATATTCCCGTTAACTGGATGTTGAATTAACTCTTGATTAGGGCCTGAGAATGTCTGGAACGGAGCACTCCTTTACAGGAACACAGAAACAGAAACACCGTCTCGCGGTAGACGTTGGCGGCACCTTTACTGACGTCGTGCTTATTAGCGGGGTAAATCAGTTTTCCTCCAAGGTATTAACCAGCGCCGATGCGCCAGAGCGCGCCGTACTTGATGGCATGGAAAATGTATTGCGTGACGCCGCGCTGCAATTCGCCGATGTGGATTTACTGATCCTCGGCACAACGCTTGCGACCAATGCATTAATCGAGCGTAAAGGGGCCAAAACCGCATTGATCACCACTGCCGGCTTTCGGGACCTGGTAGAAATTGGTCAGGAAGACAGGTTTGCCCAATACGACGTTTTCCTTCAAAAACCGCTGCCACTGGTTGAACGCCAATGGCGCTTTGGTATTGAAGAACGCATCGATGCACAGGGAAAAGTCAGAATCGAGCTAAACGAGCAGCAGGTACATAACCTGGCCGACGAACTGGAAGAACTGGGCATTGAAAGTGTGGCCATCGGTTATCTGCAAAGCTTTGTGAATCCGCACCATGAAAAACGTACCGCTGAAATCCTGCGCGCCAGACTTCCGGGAGTGACGTTTTCCCTGTCTTGCGACGTATGCCCTGAAATTCGCGAGTATGAACGTCTCTCCACCGTATGCGCCAATGCCTATGTACAGCCGCTGGTTGCAGGGTATCTTTCCCGGCTGCGCCATCAACTCGGTCTTCGGGGACTGCGTGTCCCGCCCTTCTTGATGACCTCCGGTGGAGGCATTACCACCTTGGAAACCGGCATTGACGAACCGGTACGGCTGGTCGAATCCGGGCCGGCAGGCGGTGCCATTCTCGCCAGCAATATCGCCACCCAACTTGGACTGGAAAAAGTGTTGTCCTTCGATATGGGGGGGACGACGGCAAAAATCTGCTTTATCGATCAGTTTCAGCCGCAAATCTCGCGCAGTTTTGAATTCGGTCGCGTCCACCGCCATCAGAAAGGTTC
>Ga0308159_1001527_pt1 | contig 32593 bp, 33 predicted proteins | sample PhyCR1_FD_201040 | JGI IMG/M metagenome (GOLD analysis project Ga0308159, IMG submission 201040) | Phyllosphere microbial communities from UC Gill Tract Community Farm, Albany, California, United States - DLSLC.R1 | ecosystem: Host-associated > Plants > Phyllosphere > Unclassified | place: USA...
TGTGCGACCGATCCGGGCGCGGTGTCAACCGCGCCCGTCGGCGTCAGTTGGTGCCGTTGTCGCCCTCGGACGAATCCGTCTGCGAGTCGGTCGGCTGCGTGCCGGGCACGGCCTCGCCGGTCGACTGTGCGCCGCTCTCGGACGGGGACGTCGAGGTGGGCGTCGGGGTCGGGCTCGGCGCGAGGGTCTGGTACTCCTCCTGCGAGCTCGTCAGCACCGGCACGTTGGCCGAGGTGCCCTCGGCGTCGGGGTAGCTGAAGTAGACCTTCACGAGCGAACCGGGCTTCGCATCCGCGTTGTCGAACACGATCGGCTCGGCGTCACCGGCGGTGGTGCCCTGCGTGGTGTCGCCCTCTTGCACGCTCGACTCGTCGTCGCTGCCCGCACCCGCGGCCATGGCGAGGTCGACGTGGGTGTTCGCCGGCACGTCGACGGTCTGGGTGTCGCCGCCGATCTCGATCGAGACGGTGTAGTCGTCCTGGTCGTCGTTGTTCACGAGCGTGCCGATGAAGCGGGCGCTCTCACCGTCGTCCGAGATCAGGAGGGCGTTCCGCACGTCGACCTTGCCGGTCGAGACGTCCACGCCGTCGGTGATCTGCTTGATGTCGACGGTGTGGGCCGGCGACATGAACTCGCACCCGGTGGCGCCGAGCGCGATGGTTGCCGCAACGGCGACGGACACGAGTACCCGAGGTCGCAAGAGATTCCTCCGTAAGTCACGATGGAGACCGGGCGGTCCCCGCGCCCATCCTAGCGATCACCGGGAGGGGTGAGCGTTGAGGGTCCCCTTACCGGAACGGCCCTTGTGGTAAACTGGAGGTCTGGGAACGGAGCCTGATACATGCAATTCGAGGTCGGCGAGACCGTCGTCTACCCCCATCACGGGGCGGCAACCATCTCTGAAGTCAAGACTCGCGTCATCAAGGGCGAGGAAAAGGTCTACCTGAAACTGCGGGTGACGCAGGGTGACCTGACGATCGAGGTCCCGGCGGACAACGTCGACCTGGTCGGCGTCCGCGACGTGATCGGCAAGGAAGGGCTCGACAAGGTGTTCGAGGTCCTCCGGGCGCCGTTCACGGAAGAGCCCACCAACTGGTCACGCCGCTACAAGGCGAACCTCGAGAAGCTCGCTTCCGGTGACGTCATCAAGGTGTCCGAGGTCGTCCGCGACCTCTGGCGGCGCGATCAGGACCGCGGGCTCTCCGCGGGTGAGAAGCGGATGCTGGCCAAGGCCCGGCAGATCCTCATCTCCGAGCTCGCGCTGGCCGAGAAGACCGACGAGGACAAGGCATCGACCGTCCTCGACGAGGTCCTGGCTTCCTGAGCCTGACGACAGCGCACTGAACGCGACAGCACGAACGACGACCGCACGGTTCCCCGAAGGGGTGGACCGGGCGGTCGTCGTCGTTGCGGCGGGCTCCGGCACCCGGCTCGGCATCGGGACCGCGAAGGCGTTCGTGCCCGTGGCCGGTGCGCTGATGCTCGCGCGGGCGCTCGAACCCCTGTTCGCGTTGCCGTCGCCGACGCTCGTCGTCGTGGTCGCACCGGCGTCGCACCTGAACGAGTGCCGGCAGGTGGTCGGTTCCGTCGCGGGAGCGGCGGTCGCGTACACGGCCGTCGTCCCAGGAGGCGCGGATCGCCACGGTTCGGTCGAGGCCGGCCTGGCCGTCCTGCCGGACTCCGTCGCAACGGTGCTCGTGCACGACGCGGCCCGGTGCCTCACGCCCGCGGCACAGTTCTCGCGGGTGTTCGACGCCGTCGCCGCCGGCGACGGTGCGGGCGTCGTGCCGGCGCTCCCCGTCACGGACACGGTGAAGCGGGTCGACGGTGATCTCGTCGTCGAGACCGTCGACCGTGCGGCGCTCGTCGGGGTGCAGACGCCGCAGGGCTTCCCGCTCGCGGCACTGCGGCGGGCGTACGCGGTGTCGTCGCAGTCCGAGACGGACGACGCCGGGGTGTTCCAGGCCGTCGGGGGCACCGTCCGGTTCGTGCCGGGTGATGCCGACGCCTTCAAGATCACGACGCCGTGGGACCTCGGCCGGGCCGAGTCGATCGTGCGGGCGCGGACAGAAGTGGCCGGTGGTGCGGGGACGGCCGACGCGGTCGTGGCGGTCCGACTCGGGCTCGGGGTCGACGTGCACGCCTTCGACGACGACTCGCCCTGCCGCGTGGGGCTGCTCGACTTCCCCGGCGAACCCGGTCTCTCCGGGCACAGCGACGGTGACGCGGTGGCGCACGCGGTGTGCGACGCCCTGCTCTCCGCCGGGGGCCTCGGCGACATCGGCGGACGCTTCGGCACCGCCGACCCGCAGTACGCCGGCGCCACGGGCGACGTGTTCGTCCGCGGCGCGGTCGCGCTGCTCGCCGACGCCGGGCTCGTGCCGGTGTCCGTCACCGTGCAGGTCATCGGCAACCGGCCGCGCATCGGTCGTCGCCGCGACGAGATGCAGGACGCCCTGTCCGCGGTCGTCGGTGCGCCCGTCGCCGTGTCCGGCACGACGACCGACGGGCTCGGGTTCACCGGCCGTGGCGAGGGGCTCGCGGCGATCGCCACGGCACTCGTGCGTCCCTCCTGAAACCGCGGCCCTGCGCCGATTAGGGTTGAGGCGTGACCGTTCGCCTCTACGACTCCCGCGCCGCAGCCGTCGTCGACCTCGTGCCCCTGGTCGACGGACACGTGAGCGTCTACGTCTGTGGTCCGACGGTGCAGTCGTCGCCGCACATCGGGCACCTGCGGTCCGCGCTCGTCTACGACATCTGGCGTCGGTGGCTCACCCACCGCGGGTACCGGGTGACCCTGGTGCGCAACGTCACCGACATCGACGACAAGGTCCTCGACCTGGCTGCAGGCACGGACGAGGAGTGGTTCGCCCGCGCCTACCGGGTCGAGCTCGAGTTCACGGCCGCGTACAACGCCCTCGGCATCCTGCCCCCGACCTACGAGCCCCGTGCCACCGCGAGCGTGCCGCAGATGCACGAGATCATCCAGCGCCTCATCGACCGCGGGCACGCCTACGCCGCCGACGACGGCTCGGGTGACGTCTACTTCGACACCGGCAGCTGGGCCGACTACGGGGTGCTCACCCGGCAGCGGCGCGAGGACATGGTCGAGGCCGCCGACGCCGATCCGCGTGGCAAGCGCGACGCCCGTGACTTCGCGCTCTGGAAGGGTGCGAAGCCCGGCGAGCCCTCGACCGCCAACTGGGATTCCCCGTGGGGCGCCGGCCGCCCGGGCTGGCACATCGAGTGCTCGGCGATGTCGCGCCGGTACCTCGGCCCCGCGTTCGACATCCACGGCGGCGGGCTCGACCTGCGCTTCCCGCACCACGAGAACGAGCTCGCGCAGTCCACGGCCGCCGGGGACCCGTTCGCGTCCTACTGGCTGCACAACGGCCTGGTGACGGTCGAGGGCCAGAAGATGTCGAAGTCGCTCGGCAACTCGATCTTCGCCGCGGACTTCCTCGGATCCGCCCGTCCTGCCGTCGTCCGCTACTTCCTCGGCGCCGCCCACTACCGCTCGTCGATCGACCACCACGAGGGGTCCCTGACCGAGGCCGAGGCGGCGTACGACCGCATCGCCGGGTTCCTCGAGCGCGCCGAGACCCGGCTCGAGGGCGTCCACCTCGCCGACGCCCCGGCCGTGCCCGAGGCCTTCGCCGCGGCCATGGACGACGACCTCTCCGTGCCCCAGGCCCTGGCCGTGCTGCACGAGACCGTACGCACCGGCAACGCTGCCCTGGACGCGGACGATGCGGAAACGCTCGGGACCGCGTACCATCAGGTGGCTGCGATGGTGGAGGTGCTCGGCATCGACCCGCGAGCCGCCCACTGGTCGGGCGGCGGCCACGACACCTCGGCAGGCCCGCTCGCCGCCCTCGTCGAACGCCTCGTGCAGGAGCGCGCGGACGCCAGGGCAGCACGGGACTTCACCGCGGCCGACCGCGTGCGCGACGACCTCGCCGCCGCGGGCATCACGATCGAGGACACGCCGTCCGGAACACGCTGGAGCATCGCCTGAACACGGCAGTGCCGAACAGGAGCTACGCATGAAGAACGTCTCGGGAAGCAAGAAGGGTCGGCCCGGCGCCGTCCGCACCGGTCGCAAGGGCAACAAGCAGGTCGGCTCCGGCGGACAGGGCGCCCAGGCGCTCGAGGGTCGCAAGCCGACCCCGAAGGCCGAGGACCGCCCGTACCACCCCGCCGGAAAGCGCAAGGCCGCGAAGGACCGCTTCGAGGCGGCCAAGGGTCGGCACGGTTCCTCGAGCACGCCGCAGGGTCGCACGGGCCGGCCGCCGGCACGCAAGACCGATGACTCCGAGCTGGTGACCGGGCGCAACTCCGTGCTCGAGGCCTTGCGCACGAAGACCCCGTCGTCGACGCTCTACATCGCGTCGCGCATCGAGGTCGACGACCGCGTGAAGGAGATCCTCGCGCTCGCCAACCACCGTGGCGTGCCGATCATCGAGCTCATGCGTCCCGAGCTCGACCGCATCACCGGACACGACAGCGTGCACCAGGGCGTCGCCCTCAAGGTGCCGGCGTACCAGTACGCCGTGTCCGAGGACATCGTCGAGCAGGCGTTCTCGCGCGACCAGGTCCCGCTGCTCGTCGCGCTCGACGGCATCACCGACCCCCGCAACCTCGGCGCGATCATCCGCTCGACCGCGGCCTTCGGCGGACACGGCGTCATCGTGCCGCAGCGTCGTTCGGTCGGCGTGACGGCGTCGGCGTGGAAGACCTCGGCCGGTGCCGCGGCACGCACGCCCGTCGCGATGGCCCCGAACCTCACACAGACCCTGAAGTCGCTGAAGTCGATGGGCCTGTTCGTCCTCGGCCTGGACGGCGACGGTGACGTGGAGCTCGACGGCCTCGAGCTCGCCGACCGCCCGATCGTGATCGTCGTCGGTTCCGAGGGCAAGGGTCTGTCGCGCCTGGTCACCGAGACCTGCGACGCCATCGTGTCGATCCCGATCTCGAGCGCCACCGAGTCCCTGAACGCCGGCATCGCCGCGAGCGTCACCCTGTGGGAGGTCGCGCGGCGCCGTCGCACCGCGTAGCCCAGCACTTCGTGTGCAGGAATGGTCGCCTCCCCGAGCGGGAGGCGACCATTCCTGCTCACGGTGGCCGGTGGGGTTGGGCGTGACGGTCTGGAGGGCCGGCGCCGGTCTCCGGGACGCGGGCCGGGCCTCCAGGCGGTCGCGTTGCCGACCCCCGAACGGTCGGGACGCGTCGGCCGGCGGAGACGGTCAGACCGTGGCGCGCCAGTCGTCGACGTCGTCGGACTCGTCGGACTCGTCGGCCTCGTCGTCGTCGTCCAGCACCGGGATCGGCACGGTGATCGACGAGGTCGGCGGGTTGATGAGCAGGCGCTCGTCGCGACGGTGTCGGAGCACGTCGTTGATGTAGGCGGTGGTGGCCTCGGGCAGGGAGACGGAACGTTCCTCTTGCTGGGACATGAACCAGCGGTGCTCGAGCAGCTCGTGGAACACCTCGGCGGGTTCGAGTCGGCCGCGCAGGTCACGGGGGATCGAGCGGACGACGGGCTCGAAGACCCGTGAGACCCACTCGTGCGCCACCATCTCCTCGTCGAGTTCGTCACGGCCGTTGCGGGCGCGGTACGAGTCGAGGTCGTTGAGCAGGCGCCGGGCCTGGTTCTCGCCGGCGTCGAGCCCGGTGAGTCGCAGCAGCCGGCGCTGGTGGTGCCCGGCGTCGACGACCTTCGGCTGGATCCGGACCTGCGAGCCACCCTCGGTCGTGTGGATCGACAGTTCTTCGATGTCGAAGCCGAGCTCGTTCAGGCGCTCGACGCGGTCGTTGATGCGCCAGCGTTCCTTGATGTCGAACTGCTCGGTGCCGGTGAGCTCGGTCCAGAGCGTCCGGTACTGGGCGACGATGCGGTTCGAGACGTCCACGGGGTCGGCGTTCTCGTCGAGTCGCCCGCCGGCCTCGAGGTCGAGCAGCTCGCCGGCGATGTTCACGCGGGCGACCTCGAGGTCGTTCTCGCGCTGGCCGTTCGACAGCCCGCCGGGGTAGAGCTTGCCGGTCTCGGCGTCGACCAGGTACGCGGCGAAGGCGCCGGCGTCGCGACGGAACAGCGTGTTCGACAGGGACACGTCGCCCCAGTAGAAGCCGATGACGTGCAGGCGGACGAGCAGCAGCGCGAGGGCGTCGACCAGACGGGTGGCGGTCTCGGGTCGCAGCGTCTGCGAGTAGAGCGCGCGGTAGGGCAGCGAGAACCGCAGGTGGCGGGTCACCAGCACGGGGTGCAGTGGTTCACCGTCGGCGTCGACGCGGTTCGTGATGACCGCGACGGGGTCCACGCACGGCACGTCCATCCGCTGCAGGGTCCGGAGCATCTCGTACTCGGACCGGGCGACCTCTTCGCCGGTCTCCTTCACCGCGGCGACGTACCCGCTCAGGTGCACGAACCGCACGAGGTGCCGCGAGATGCCCTTCGGCAGCGCGACGATCGTGTCGTCGGGCCAGTCGGCGAGCGGCAGGTCCCACGGCAGGTCGAGCAGGCCGGGGTCGACGGTGGCGGCGGTGATGGACATCGAGTCGGGCACGGTGGTTCCTCTGGTGTCGGTGACAGCCGAGAGCCCGCGCCCGCCCTTGTGAGGCGGGCGCGGGCTCTCGGGGGAGTGCGCTGGTTACGCGCTGACGACGGCCTTGTCGTCGAGGCGGTCGCCCGACTCGGTGTCGAAGGCGTGGACGTGACCCTGCTTCGGCGTGATGACGATCGTGTCACCGATCGACGGGTGCGCACGACCGTCGACACGGGCGACGATGTCGGCGCGCTGGCCGTTCACGTCGGCGTGACCGTAGAGGTAGCCGTCGGCGCCGAGCTCCTCGACGACGTCGACCGTGACGGGCAGACCCTCGCCGGACTGCGAGACGATGACGTCCTCGGGGCGGATGCCGACCGTGATCTGTGCGGCACGGGCGTTCGACAGGGTGTCGCGGTCGATCGCGTGGTTGAGCGTGCCGAACTTGATGCCGCCCTCGATGACGTCGGCGGGCAGCAGGTTCATGGCCGGCGAACCGATGAAGCCGGCGACGAACACGTTGTTCGGCTTCTCGTACAGGTCGCGCGGGGTGCCGACCTGCTGCAGGATGCCGTCCTTGAGCACCGCGATGCGGTCACCCATGGTGAGGGCCTCGGTCTGGTCGTGCGTGACGTAGACCGTGGTGACGCCGAGACGACGCTGCAGCGACGCGATCTGCGTGCGGGTCTGGACGCGGAGCTTGGCGTCGAGGTTCGACAGCGGCTCGTCCATGAGGAACACCTGCGGCTGACGGACGATCGCACGGCCCATCGCGACGCGCTGACGCTGACCACCGGAGAGCGCCTTCGGCTTGCGGCCGAGGTAGTCCTCGAGGTCGAGGAGCTTGGCGGCTTCCTGCACGCGGGTGGCGCGCTCTTCCTTGCCGACGCCGGCGATCTTGAGCGCGAAGCCCATGTTCTCGGCGACGGTCATGTGCGGGTACAGCGCGTAGTTCTGGAACACCATCGCGATGTCGCGGTCCTTCGGCGGGACGTCCGTGACGTCGCGGTCGCCGATGCGGATCTGACCGGAGTTGACCTCTTCGAGGCCGGCCAGCATGCGGAGCGAGGTGGACTTGCCGCAGCCCGAGGGGCCGACGAGGACGAGGAACTCGCCGTCGGCGACGTCCAGGTCGAGGGAGTCGACCGCGGGACGGTTGCCTCCGGGGTAGAGACGGGTTGCCTTGTCATAGGTGACGGACGCCATGAGCGTTCGGTCCTTCCTTCACCGGCAGGTACGTGCCGGACGATCCGAGTGAAGCGGTGTGCCCGTACGGGCCCCGGACAGTCGCCGTCGACTGCCGAGGTTCATACAACACGAGTTCACCCGGGTGCGCCAGTGTTTTCCCCCTTGGTCGGCGGCTTCCCAGAGCGCCCCACTACAATCGCCGGGTCCGTCCGCCGAGCAGGGGAACGCCGAGCGGACACCGATCAGGAGGACGACGCACCGATGAACAACCGCCCCGAGGGTGCCGCCCGCGCCGCGCGGAACGAGCGCCGTGAAGCCGCCCGCCAGCGAGCCCAGCGTGCCCGGACCCAGCAGAAGCGACGCCAGCGCGGCGTCCGACTCGGCCTGCAGATCGGGCTCGGGGTCGTGCTCCTCGCCGCCGCGACGATCGTCACGCTCGTGCTGGTCGACTCCGTGAAGCCCGCCGGCCCCGGCCCGTCGACCATGTCGCAGGGCGGCCTCACCATCGGACAGGGCCTGAAGCCCGTCACGGCGTCCGCGTCCGGATCGGCTTCCGCGTCGCCGAGCAGCGCCGCGACCGACGGCGCCGGTACCGTCCGGATCACCCTGTACGTCGACTACCTCTGCCCGGGCTGCGGCCAGTTCGAGCAGGCGAACGGTGACTACATCAAGGACCTCGTCGACTCCGGTGCGGCCACGGTGGACATCCACCCGGTCGCGGTCCTGTCGAACCGCTCGCAGGGCACGAAGTACTCCCTCCGCGCCGCGAACGCCGCCGCCTGCGTCGCCGAGCACTCCCCGAACCAGTTCTACGCGGTGAACCAGGCGCTCTTCGCGAAGCAGCCGGACGAGGGCACCCCTGGTCTGACCGACGCCGAGCTCACCGACGTCGTCACGGGCGTGCAGGGGCTGCAGGAACGCAGCGCCGTCCGGAGCTGCATCGCCGACCAGGACTACGCCAAGTGGGTGGACGAGCAGACGACGGCGGTGTCCGACGGCACGATCCCCGGGTCGACGCTCAAGGAGTTCCCCGGCACGCCGCTCGTGCTCGTCAACGGCCAGCGGTACGAGCTGACCTCCCCGGTGACGAACGACGACTTCCGCACCTTCGTGGTGACGGCCGCCGGGGCGACCGACGCCACCCCGACGCCCACGCCGAGCGCGACCCCGTCGCCCACGCCGACCAAGCGCTGACGGCCGGACGAGCGCTGACGGCCGGACGAGCGCTGACGGCCGGACGAGCGCTGACGGCCGGACGAGCGCTGACGGCCGGACGAGCGCTGACGGCCGGACGAGCGCTGACGCCTGGACGAGCGCTGATGCGCTGACCACGGACGGGAGGCCCGGTGCCAGCTGGCACCGGGCCTCCCGTGGTTCGACGGTGCGGCTACAGGGCCGAACCCGGGATGCTCAGGGTGTCGCAGCTCGTCGCGCCCTGCTGGTAGCCCCGCAGGAACCAGCGCTGTCGCTGCTCGCTCGACCCGTGCGTGAACGAGTCCGGGTCGACGCGGCCGGTCGCACGCTCCTGGATGCTGTCGTCGCCCACGGCGCTCGCCGCCGACAGGGCGTCGGTGATCTGCGTGCGGGTGATCGGTTCGAAGAACGTCTCGCCGTTCGCGTCCTTCGTCGTGGCGGCGTCGCCGACCCAGGCCCCGGCGTAGCAGTCCGCCTGCAGCTCGACGCGGACACTCCCCGACGACGCACCCGTGCCGGAGCGGTCGGTGTTCGCGAACGACCCCTGCAGCTGCTGGATGTGGTGGCCCCACTCGTGTGCGACGACGTACATCTGCGCGAGCGGACCGCCGGACGAGCCGTACTGCGACTGCAGGTCGTCGTAGAACGCGGTGTCCAGGAAGACCGCACGGTCCGGCGGGCAGTAGAACGGGCCGGTCGCGGCCGAGGCCTGCCCGCACGAGGTGTCGGTGGAGTCCTGGAACAGGAAGAACTCCGGTCCCGTGTACGAGATGCCGAGCGATCGCGCCTCGGAGGTCCAGTAGGCGTCGAGCGACTCGGCCGCGCCCTCCATCCGGCACTCGACGCGCAGGTTGGCGTCGCGCCCGGTCCGGCACTCGGGGGCGGCGTCGACGGATTCGCCCTCCTGCTGGATCGTCGTCAGGCCGTTGCCGCTGCCGACGATCCCGCTCAGGTCGAAGCCGGTGAACTGTGCGATCAGGAACACCACGATGGCGCCGACGCCCACGGCGCCTCCGCCGATCGCTGTGGTGCGACCCCGCCGCTTGACCTTGCCGCCCCGGAGTTGCGAGTCGTCGTTGAACGTCATGATCCCGAACCTACCGATCAGCACCTCCCGATCAGCGGGCGCGCGTACCGTCGGCGGCGTCGGCCACCCCGACACCTGTCGTACACATGTCGTACAACCGGAAGGAACCGCACGATGGCCACTCCCATCAGCACCGTGATGAGCCCCGCCCGCTACGTCCAGGGCAAGGACGCGATCACCCGCGTCGGCGAGTTCATCGCCCCGATCGGCAAGCGGCCCCTGATCGTCGCCGACGACGTGGTCTGGGGCATCGTCGAGACCGCCGTCTCCGAGAGCTTCCGGTCCGCCGACCTGGCCGTGGAGCGTGTCGGGTTCGGCCGCTTCGCCACCCCCGAGGCCGTCGACGAGCTCGTCGAGCAGATCCGCGCGAAGGACGCCGACGTCATCGTGGGGCTCGGCGGCGGCTCCGCCATCGACGCCGCGAAGGCCGCTGGGCACCTCGCCGGCATCCGGTGGGCCAGCGTGCCGACGGCTGCGTCCACCGACGCCCCGACCTCGGCGCTCGCCGTCATCTACACCGCCGAGGGCGAGTTCATCGAGTACCGCTTCTTCCCGCACAACCCGGACCTGGTGCTCATCGACACCAGGCTCGTCGCCAACGCGCCGGTGCAGTTCCTGGTCGCGGGCATCGGCGACGCGCTGGCGACCTGGGTCGAGGCCCGTGCCGCGAAGCGCGCCAACGCCGACACCATGGCCGGCGGCCTGCAGACCCAGACCGGCGTCGCGCTCGCCGAGCTGTCGTGGAAGCTCCTGCACGAGAACGCCCTGCAGGCCATCGAGGCCGTCAAGGCCAAGGTCGTCACCCCGGCGCTCGAGAAGGTCGTCGAGGCGAACACGCTGCTGTCCGGCCTGGGCTTCGAGTCCGGTGGGCTCGCCGCCGCCCACGCGATCCACAACGGGCTGACCGCGGCTCCGCAGGCACACGGCCTGGCGCACGGGCAGAAGGTGAACATCGGGACGATCGCGCAACTCGTGCTCGAGGGCGCCCCGGCCGGGGAGATCGAGGACTTCGTCGTCTTCACCACGAAGGTCGGCCTGCCGAACACCCTGACCGAGATCGGCCTGACGGTGGACGACCGTGACGTGCTGCGCGCCGTGGCCGAGGCTGCGACGGTGGAGGGGGAGACCATCCACAACATGCCGTTCCCGGTGACGCCCGAGCTCGTGGTCGACGCCCTGGTCGCGATCGAGGGCATCGCACGCAGCATCCGCGCCGAACACGGTCTGCCGGAGCCCGTGCTGTACGAGCACCACTGACGCACTGACGGGCGAGGGGTCAGGTGCGGATCAGCGGCTCCGTCGTCGCCAGGTCCGCACCGATCCCGACGTCGACGAGTTCGATCCGCCCGGCGAGGGTGGCGGCGGGTCCGGTCAACAGGCCGGCCTTCACCCCGCCGAAGGTGACGGTGACGTCGGCGTGCAGGACGTGGTCGTCCGCGACGCCGCCGGTGTCCACGTCGATGCCGCTCGGCACGTCCACCGCGACGACGAACGGCGCACGCTGGTCGCGGGCGAGCTCACGGATGGCGTCCACGACCTCCCGCGCGGGGGACCGCAGTGCGTTCGCGCCGTGCACCCCGATGCCGAGGATGCCGTCGAGCACCAGGTCGGCCTCGAGCGCCGCCTCGGTCGCGACGTCCGCCAGGCGTTCGCCGTCGCTCCGGCCGGCGGCTCGCAGGATGTCCGCCGCTCCGCCCGCGTTCGGTCCCGAGGCGCCGGACGGGCCGTCCAGCAGACGCGCGCCGGCGTCCAGCGCCGCTGCCAGGCCGGCCTCGTGGACACGGGAGCCGACGCGCAGGACCGCCACGTGCCTCCCGGCCGCTGCCAGGCGTGCGCCCGCGAACAGGGCGTCACCGCCGTTGTCGCCGCTGCCGGCGAGCACGAGGACGGATCCCGGCCCGTCGACCGGCCGCACGGCCGGGTCGTCCAGCAGGTCGCCGACGATGCGCGCGAGCCCGTCGGCGGCCCGCTGCATCAGGGGTTCCCCCGCGTCGAGGTGGGGGCGTTCCACCGCCCGGATCTGATCGCCGCCGTAGCCGTCCATGGCCACCACACTGCCCCGATACGCTTGAGAGGACATGTCACTCGTCCCCGAAGCGCCCCGCCCCCGGTTCGTGATGTCGCCCGACGGGCTGCGACTCGCGACCTACGACTTCGGCGACCCCGACGCCCCGGCCGTGATCGCGGTGCACGGCTTCGCCTCCGGTGCGGTGCTCAACTGGCACGCCTCGGGCTGGACGCGGCACCTGGTCCGTGCCGGCTACCGGGTCGTGGCACTCGACCAGCGCGGGCACGGCGCGAGCGCGAAGCCGCACGACCCGGGTGCCTACTCGATGGACCTGCTCGTCGCCGACGTCACCACCGTCATCGACACGTACCTGCTCGACGACGTCGCGTTCCTCGGGTACTCGCTCGGCGCCCGCGTCGGCTGGCACACCGCCGAACGCCTGCCCGGCCGGATCTCACGTGCGGTGTTCGGCGGGATCCCGGACGCCGACCCGATGCGTCGCGTCCGCGTCGACCAGGCGAAGGCGTACATCGCCGACGGCACCCCGATCGAGGACCGCGTCACCAACGGCTACCTGACGATGGCGGGCAACGTCGAGGGCAACGACCTCGGCGCGCTCGTGGCCATGGTCGAGGGGATGCGGAACAGCATCGAGCCGACCCCGGAGAACGCCCCGGCGCAGCCGCTCCTGATCGCCGCCGGCAGCGAGGACGGCATCCGCGACAGCGCGGTCCGGCTCGCCGAAGCCGCACCGGACGCCACCTTCTTCGAGATCCCCGGGCGCAACCACTTCAACGCACCGACCTCGCGGCCGTTCCGCGAAGCGGCGCTGCGGTTCCTGTCCGCCCCGCGCTGAGGGGTACTCCTGGGTCCCCTCGGTCGGACCCCACCGGGCGTACCGTCCTCGCCATGGACTACAGACTCCTCGGCAACAGCGGGACATCGGTGTCGACGCTGACCCTCGGCACCATGACGTTCGGCAGCGAAGCCGACGAACCCACCTCACACGCCATCCTCGACGCCTTCGTGGCCGCCGGTGGCACGCTCGTCGACACGGCGGACGTCTACTCCGGCAACGAGTCCGAGCGGATCATCGGCCGCTGGCTCGCAGCACACCCCACCGAGGCGGCGCAGGTCGTCCTCGCCACCAAGGGCCGGTTCCCGCAGGGCGACGGTCCGAACGACCTCGGGCTGTCCCGACGACACTTGCGCGTGGCCCTCGACGCCTCGCTCGAGCGGCTCGGGGTCGACCACATCGACCTGTACCAGATGCACGCGTGGGACGCCCTGACCCCCATCGACGAGACCCTGCGGTTCCTCGACGACGCCGTGTCCGCCGGCAAGATCGGCTCCTACGGGTTCTCGAACTACCTCGGCTACCAGGTCACCAAGGCCGTCTACGAGGCGAAGTCGCACGGCTGGGCACCGCCCGTCACCCTGCAGCCGCAGTACAACCTGCTCGTCCGCGACATCGAGCACGAGGTCGTGCCCGCCTGCCTCGACGCCGGCATCGGCCTGCTGCCCTGGTCGCCCCTGGCCGGCGGCTGGCTCTCCGGCAAGTACCAGCGCGACGAGGCCCCGTCCGGCGCCACCCGCCTGGGCGAGAACCCGCAGCGCGGCATGGAGGCCTGGGAAGCCCGCAACGGTGACGAGCGCACGTGGGAGGTGCTCGACGCCGTCTCCGAGGTGGCTGACGCCCACGACGCGTCGAAGTCGCAGGTCGCACTCGCCTGGCTGCTGGCTCGGCCCGCGGTCACGAGCGTGATCCTCGGCGTCCGCACCCTGTCGCAGCTCGAGGACAACCTCGGTGCCGCGGACCTGGTGCTCACCGACGACGAGCTCGCCCGACTGACCGACGCCAGCGCTCCCCGCATCGACGACTACCCCTACGGCACCGCTGGCGTCGCGCAACGGGAGCGGAAGATCACCGGCGGACGCTGAGCGGACAGGACCCCTGCGCGTTCGTGCACATCGTGCGGATTTCCGCGGATGTGGGGTCAGGGTGTGGACGCGCGGGTCGGTGAGGTGTCATCCTCGTCGCACGACCGGCTGGTTACCGCGTCCAGCGCCCGGAACGCCCCCTGATCCGCGTTCCGTGTGCCGATGCCCCGGGCGAGACTTCGCCCGGGGCATCGCTTCATCAAGGGCAGTGCGTCGCACCCCCTCCACACCTTCTGTACGGCAGTATTCCACCGTGCTGCTCTGCTTCGTCGACGAATCCTTCAAGCCGGACCTCTACGGCTTCGGCGCCGTGATGGCGGACGCGGCACAGACCCGCTGGCTCACGCATCGCATGCACGAGATCGTCGCGGCGCTCGAGGAGTACGGCGTCGAGGCGCAGGCCGAGATCCACGCCCATCCGATCTTCCACGGGAAGGGCGCTTGGAGCGCCGTCCCGCCACGCGTGCGCGTGAAGTTTTCCTCGACGTGGTCGAAGCCGTCGTGACTTCCGGAGCAACCGTGCTGCTCCGAGGGTGCCGCCCCGGGCGGTTGCGTCGGTACCAGGACGCGCGGGGCTTCCGTGATCGGCACTCGCCGGAACAGGTGGCCTTCCAGCACCTCCTGCAGCGGGTCGACGGGAAGGCCGGTGAGATGGGTGTGCACGCGCTCGTCATCGCGGACGAACGGTCGGATCGAGACCGGCACCGTGAGCGCTTCGCGGTGTACCAGGCCTACGGAACTCCCGGAACGTACATGCAGACCCGGCTCGAACGGTTGCTCGACACCGTTCACTTCGCGCCGAGTCACCACTCACGCATGCTGCAGGTCGCCGATCTCCTGGCGTTCGTCTGGGTGCGCTCGCGGACGGTGGAGGAACGGGATCCGCGGCAGGCGCGTGTCCTCGCCGCGCTCGTCGACGACATCGAACGGTGCGCGTACCAGCCCGGCGTCTGGCCTTGAAACTGGTCGACCGGCACCAGGGCCCCGGACGCACGACAGCCCCGCTCGAGGCGGGGCTGAAGGCGGTGCGGGCGGCGAACGAGTCGCGGCCTGCGCATGCAGTATATGGGGCCGGCAGCGGGACTTGAACCCGCAACCCCCGTATTACAAGTACGGTGCGCTACCAATTGCGCCATGCCGGCTGACGCCGCTCATCTTACCGGTGAGGGCGTCCGGGGCTCACTCGCCCGACTTCTCCGAGAAGTTCAGCGAGATCGAGTTCATGCAGTACCGGTCACCCGTGGGGGTGCCGAACCCGTCCGGGAACACGTGGCCCAGGTGCGAACCGCAGTTCGCACAACGGACCTCGGTGCGGGCCATGCCGAGGGAGTTGTCCTCGATGAGCTGCACGGCGTCCGGGTTCACCGACTCGTAGAACGACGGCCAGCCGCAGCCGGAGTCGAACTTCGTGCCGCTCTTGAACAGCTCCGCGTTGCAGGCCGCACAGGTGTAGACGCCGGCGCGCTCCTCGTCGAGGAGTTCACCGGTCCACGGTCGTTCGGTCCCCGCCTGGCGGAGGACGGCGTACTGGTCCGGGGAGAGCTCCTCGCGCCACTGGGCGTCGGACTTGTCGACGTTGTATGCCATTGGTTCCTCCTGCTTCCGGCCGGGCTCTTCCGGGCACTCCCGACCACTTCACTAAACTCGCCACGATGTCCGAGCATTCCGTGCACCACGCCCGCTGGACCCGTCTGACGACGGACGAACTGTACGGCATCGTCGTCCTGCGCAACCGCGTGTTCGCGCTCGAGCAGCGGGTCACCGCCGAGGACTTCGACGGCCGTGACCGCGAGCCCGACACCGAGCACTGGTGGTTCGGCACGGACACCGATGCGGTTGGGTACCTGCGGCTCATCCGCCCGGCGGCCGACGAGGTCCACCCCGACGGCGCGGCGCCGCCGGCGTGGGTGATCGGCCGGGTCGCGACCGACCCCGGGCACCGTGGACAGGGGATCGCCGGCCGGCTCGTCGCCGCCGTCCTCGACGAACACGGACACGACCCGTTCGTCCTGCACGCCCAGGAGTACGTCGCCGCCCTGTACGAGCGGTACGGCTTCGTGCGGTTCGGGGAGCCGTACGACGAGGCCGGCATCCGCCACGTCGGCATGCACCGGCCCGGACGCTGATGGACACCCGCGCCCGGTACGTCGCGTACGCCGATCGCATCCAGACGGTCTCGCCGTCGTACGCCGCCTGGGCTCGGTCGCTCGACGACCCCCTCGTCGCGCTCCTCGCCGAGGCCCCCGAGCAGCAGCGGCAGCCGGAACTGTTCTTCGCGGTCGCGCGTCGGCTGGGCGCGGACCCGTCGGACCCGGGTGCGCTGCGCGCGCTCGGCCTGGAGGCCCGCCCCGCGCTGGTCGCAGCCCTCGCCTCCGCCACGGTGCAAGCTAACGACCCGCAGCGGCTCGCCCCGGTCGTCCCGCTGTTCGCGGCGCTCGCCGAACGGTCCGTACGGCCGCTCGGCCTGGTCGACGCCGGGGCCGCCGCCGGGCTGTGCTCGATCCCGGACCGGGTGACCCTGGACTACCGCGTCGGTTCCGGAGCCGCGGTCCTCCGGATGCACACGGCGGTCGCCGAGCCCTCGGTCCGGCTCCTCGCGGACGCAACCGGGGCCGTCCCCACTCCCGCGACCGTCCCGATCAGGGTCGGCGCCCGGGTGGCCCTCGACCCGAACCCGATCGACCTCGCCGCACCGGGCGCGTTCGACCGGTTGGTCGAGGCCGTCCCGCCCGAGGCGACGGACCGGTTCGCCCTGATGCGCGAGGCGGCGCGCTCGACGCTCGCCGTGCCTCCCGTGCGGATCCGGGGCACGCTGCCCGGCGACCTCGACCGCGCACTGGACGCCCTGCCGGACGACGTCGAACCGGTCGTCCTGACGACCGGGACCCTGGTCTACGTGCCGGGCGCGGACCGGCAGCAGTTCGTGGACCGGATCCGTGCGCGGGGGGTGCACTGGATCGCCCTCGAACGCACCGGGATCCTGCGCGGGGTGGCGGCGACGCTGCCCGACGACGTCGACGCGGCCGACCCGGACGCGTTCGCGACGGTCTCGCTCGACGGGGTCGCGGTGGCCGTCTCCGACCCGTTCGGGACACGTGTGCGCTGGTTCCGCGCGCCGAACCTGTGACTGGTGTTCGCGACAGTCCAGCGCCGTGCCAGGGTCCGGATCGACTCCACCCCTACGATGTGCGAGACCCGTTACCCGACCGTGATCGGAACCGCCGTGACCAGCCCCACCGACGAACGCAGCACTGAGCAGCTCAGCGAGCTCGCCCAGCGCGTGCTGTCGTTCGAGCAGGACCGGGCACGGCACGACCGCACGAAGGAAGCGGAGATCCGGGTCGAGTTCGAGATGTCGGCGGCGCGCTACTACCAGGTGCTGAACCGCGTGATCGACTCGCCCGCGGCACTCGCGTACGACCCGCAGCTCGTCAGCCGGCTGCAGCGGCTCCGTCACGCGCGCACCAGCGCCCGGGCGACACGCAGCTTCGTCGCGCCCGGTGCAGCTCCCGAAGGACGTGAAGAGGAACGATGAGCACGAGATTCCCCCGAGACCGGTTCGACGACGTCGCCGACGGCCCGCGGGTCGGTGCGCACCGCGGTGCCCAGCGTCGCGGCCGCGGCTGGATCGCCTTCGCCTGGGCGGCGCTCGCCACCGGTGTGCTCGTCGGCATCGGGGTGCTCTCCCTCGCGGTGCTGAACGGCAGCTACTCCTTCAACGGATCCGATTCGCCCTCGGCGTCGACTTCGGCGTCCGCCACCGCGAAGCCCTCGGCGACGTCCAAGCCGTCCGCGTCCTCGTCGGCCGGTTCGGGCTCCGCAGGGTCGGGGTCGGGCAGTGCCGCGGCCGCGACGCCGGCGCAGCAGGGCACCACCACCGTCGTCGTCCTGAACGGCACGACCACCACGGGCCTCGCCAGCCGAGCGAGCGCTGCGCTGACCGGTGCCGGCTGGCAGGTCGCCTCCACCGGTGACGCCGGCACGACGGGCTCCACGTCGACGATCGTCTACTACCAGCAGGCGTCGCAGGCGGCGGTCGCCCAGGGCATCGCGAAGCAGCTCGGCGTCACGGCCGTGCAGCAGTCGGCGGCGTTCCCGAACGCCGACGTGAGCGTCGTCCTCGGCGCCGACTACACCGGCTGATCCCGGTGTCACCGCGTTATTCGCGTATTTTGTGACGGCTGTGTTTCGGGCACGTTGATTTCTGACGGAATCGACGTGAAACAACGTCACACCTCTTGCCTGATCGGACGGGTTCGGTCAGAGTCCCATGCAGACGACGATCACGTCGTTCCGCACTGCAGTACCAGGGAGCAAGAGATCATGGCCAACGGAACCGTGAAGTGGTTCAACGCTGAAAAGGGCTTCGGCTTCATCACCGTGGATGGAGGGGGCCAGGACGTGTTCGTGCACTACTCGGCCATCGACATGTCGGGTTACAAGGTCCTCGAGGAGGGCCAGGCCGTCGTCTTCGACGTCGGCACCGGGTCGAAGGGCCCGCAGGCAGAGTCCGTCCGCCCCGCCTGAGCAGCACCACTTCCAGAACGCGCCGTCCCGTCAGGGGCGGCGCGTTCGTCGTGTGCGGGGACGGTGACCGGCGCGGGGAGCGCGACCGCGGCGGTGGTGCGGGGTCCACCGGACGCGACGTGTCCTGGGAAGTCGTCACGAGCCTCCCGACTGTGTTGCACTCACACCCGGCGAGTGCCAGAATCGGCGTTGGCACTCGCTCACGCTGAGTGCCAGCACGACCCCCAAGACGACGTCCGGGAGGGACGAAAAACCACATGGCTAAGATCATTGCTTTCGACGAGGAGGCCCGCCGTGGCCTCGAGCGCGGCCTGAACCAGCTGGCCGACGCCGTGAAGGTGACGCTCGGCCCGCGCGGCCGCAACGTCGTCCTCGAGAAGAAGTGGGGCGCCCCCACGATCACGAACGACGGTGTCTCCATCGCCAAGGAGATCGAGCTCGACGACCCGTACGAGAAGATCGGTGCGGAGCTCGTCAAGGAGGTCGCCAAGAAGACCGACGACGTCGCCGGTGACGGAACGACCACCGCGACCGTCCTCGCCCAGGCGCTCGTCCGCGAAGGCCTCCGCAACGTCGCCGCCGGTGCCGACCCCGTGTCGCTCAAGCGCGGCATCGAGAAGGCCGTCGCCGCCGTCTCCGACCAGCTCCTCGCCAACGCGAAGGACATCGAGACCAAGGACCAGATCGCCGCGACCGCGTCGATCTCGGCCGCTGACCCGACCATCGGCGCGCTCATCGCCGAGGCCATCGACAAGGTCGGCAAGGAAGGCGTCGTCACCGTCGAGGAGTCGAACACCTTCGGCACCGAGCTCGAGCTCACCGAGGGCATGCGCTTCGACAAGGGCTACCTGTCGCAGTACTTCGTCACCGACCCCGAGCGTCAGGAAGCCGTCTTCGAGGACGCCTACATCCTGATCGTCAACTCGAAGATCTCGAACATCAAGGACCTCCTGCCGGTCGTCGACAAGGTGATCCAGGCGGGCAAGCAGCTCCTGATCATCGCCGAGGACGTCGACGGCGAGGCCCTGGCCACGCTCGTCGTGAACAAGATCCGTGGCATCTTCAAGTCCGTCGCCGTCAAGGCTCCGGGCTTCGGCGACCGCCGCAAGGCCATGCTGCAGGACATCGCGATCCTGACCGGTGGCCAGGTCATCTCGGAAGAGGTCGGTCTCAAGCTCGAGAACGCGACGCTCGACCTGCTCGGTCGTGCCCGCAAGGTCGTCATCACCAAGGACGAGACCACGATCGTCGAGGGTGCCGGCGACGCCGAGCAGATCGCCGGCCGTGTCCGCCAGATCCGTGCCGAGATCGAGGCGACCGACTCCGACTACGACCGCGAGAAGCTCCAGGAGCGCCTCGCGAAGCTCGCCGGTGGCGTCGCCGTCATCAAGGCGGGTGCCGCGACCGAGGTCGAGCTCAAGGAGCGCAAGCACCGCATCGAGGACGCCGTCCGCAACGCGAAGGCTGCCGTCGAAGAGGGCATCGTCGCCGGTGGTGGCGTCGCCCTCATCCAGGCCGGTGCCGTCGCACTCGAGGCCCTCGAGCTCGAGGGTGACGAGGCGACCGGTGCGAACATCGTCCGCGTGGCCATCGACGCGCCGCTCAAGCAGATCGCGCTGAACGCCGGTCTCGAGCCGGGTGTCGTCGCCGCCAAGGTCCGCGAGCTCGAGTCGGGTTGGGGCCTCAACGCCGCGACCGGCGAGTACGTCGACCTGATCGCCGCCGGCATCATCGACCCCGCCAAGGTCACGCGTTCGGCGCTGCAGAACGCTGCGTCGATCGCCGGTCTGTTCCTGACCACCGAGGTCGTCGTCGCCGAGAAGCCCGAGCGCACCCCTGCTGCTCCGGCTGGCGACCCGACGGGTGGCATGGACTTCTAAGTCCGCCTGACAGAAGGGCCCCGCACGCTGCGCGTGTGGGGCCCTTCTGCGTGTGCGGTCGGGCGGTGCGGGGCGGTTGGGCCGAGATCGCGCGAACTGCCGCTTCGCGGGGGGGGGGGGCAATCCGGCAGTTTGTGCGACCACGGCGTGCTGGAGACGGCATGTTGCGCGATCAGCATGAAGCGCACAGGAGGCCCGGCACCGGTCGTTCTCCACAGATGCGTTCCCAGGCGCTTGCGTGGGCAACCGGGTCGCGACACTCAGGACATGCCGAAGCCTCGTCCGCTCCCCGAGACGCTCGACTCCGCCGGTTTCCTGGTCCGTGAGGCCATCGGGTACGGCGTCGATCCGGGTCGTCTCCGTCGACGTGATCTCGTCCGTCCCGTGCATGGCGTCCGGTCGACCGACGCCACGATGTCGATCGTCGCGGCCGTCGGCCTAGTGCTCCGTCCGGACCAGTACCTCAGCCACACGACGGCCGCCGCGCTGTGGGGCGCACCGCTCCCGCGCGGTACCGAAGTCCCCGTCCACGTCACCACCGACGGCACCGGCCCGGTGATGCGACGTCCACAGGTCAAGGGACACCGGCGCCGGTCTGGAGCCGCCAGCTGCGAGTGGCAGGGGATGCAGCTCAGCACCCCGGAGCTTGCATGGCGGGAGTGCGCCGGTCTGCTCAGCGTGGAGCAACTCGTCGCGGTGGGCGATTTCCTGGTGGGCAAGAGCGGACTCTGCACGATCGACACGCTCGCCAAGAGCATCGTGCCCGGATCTCGGTGGATCGCGGTCGCTCGTGCCGCGATCGCGCGGGTACGCGTCGGTGCTGAGTCACCGATGGAGACCTGGCTTCGACTCGCCGTGGTCGACGCGGGGTTCCCCGAGCCGGAACTGCAGGTCGAGGTGTCGGATCACCACGGCCGGTTCCTCGGACGCGTGGACATGGCCTGGCCGGACCGTCGGATCGCGTTGGAGTACGACGGCGATCACCACCGCGAACAGGATGTCTTCCAGTACGACCAGCGGCGGGACAACGGGATGGCGGTCAACGGCTGGCTCGTCCTGCATGCGACGCGGGCTGATGCCGCTCGCCCTGCGGTGCTGTTCGAGCGTCTGCGCCAGGCCTTCGTCTCGCGCTCGTCGTGACGTCGGCGGGTTATCCCTCCGAAGGGTCGGATGCTCGCACGCGGCGGTCGCACAACACGCCGTGCGTGCGTCACCCAGGTCGCACATTTCGCCGTGAGAGCGCGGGATGGGCGGCAGTTCGCGCTACCTCGAGCAGCGGCCGGGGTGGGTCACGCGGGTCAGGCAGCGAAGTCGCGGGGGAGCAGGGGGAGCCAGACGCGGAAGGTGGCGCCGCCGCCCTCGGTGTCGAAGACCTCGACGGAGCCGTGGTGCGCCGCGACGATGCCGGACACGATGGCGAGCCCGAGGCCCGAGCCGCCGGTGTCCCGGGCGCGCGAGGTGTCCGCACGCCAGAAGCGCTGGAAGATCTTCTCGCGCAGCTGCGGCGGGATGCCCTCACCGTGGTCGATCACGTCGAGGTGTGCCATGCCGCGCTCGTCGTCCACGCCGATGCCGATCTCGATCGGGTCGTCGTTCGCCGTGAACCGCATGGCGTTGCCCATCAGGTTCGTGACGATCTGGCGGATCTTGTTCTCTTCTGCCAGGACGATCGGCGGGCGCTTCGGCAGCACGACCGTGGGCAGCGGTGTGGTCTCGTCGGTCGGTGCGGCGCCGGCGTCGATGTTCATGGCGCGGGTCCGACGGGCCCGGAGGCGCGCGATGGTCTGGCGCGAGAACGCGATCGGCCCGGTGGTGTTCGCCGAGGTGGGCGACACGGGCGGTGCTTCGCCGGAGTCCGGAGACCCGATGGACGACGACGACGCCGACGGGCGCACGGCCTGGGGCACGCTCTCGCCGGTCAGGGAGTCCTCGACGAGGACCTGGATCTCGCGGTCGGGGTTGGAGGCCATCGTGTCGAGCGCCGAGTCACGGGCGATGGCGACGAGGTCGACCGGGCCGAGCTCGAGGGGCTTCGACTCGTCGATGCGGGCGAGCTGCAGCAGGTCCTGCACGAGCAGGCCCATCCGCTGCGCTTCCTTCTCGATGCGCTCCATCGCCTGGGCGACGTCCTCTTCCTTGCGCAGGGCGCCCATCCGGTACAGCTCGGCGTACCCGCGCAGGGACACCAGCGGCGTGCGGAGCTCGTGCGAGGCGTCCCCGACGAATCGCCGCATCTGGGCGATGGTGCGCTCGCGGTCCTCGAACGCGGAGTCGATCCGCTCGAGCATGACGTTGAGGGAGCGGTTGAGGCGGCCGACCTCGGTGTTCGGGGTGTCGGCCTCGAGGCGCTGGTTGAAGTCGCCCGCGGCGAACCGTGCGGCGGTGTCCTCGACGTCGCGCAGCGGGTCGAAGGTCGCGGTGACGAGCAGTCGGGTGAGCATGGCCCCGAGCAGGATGACCGAGGCACCGAACCCGAGGAAGATCGCGGTGAACTTGCCGATGGTCTCGTCGGTGCCGGCGCTGGAGACCGCGATGAGCACGTAGCCGGTCTCGGTGGTGCCGTCGGACTGGTTCTGCAGCGATGCCGGGATGATCTGCGCGCGCCACTCGTGGTTGTGCTGGCTGTCGTAGAGCGAGATGCGCTGGTTCGCCTGCGAGGCCTCGACCAGGGTGGCTTCGCGGACGTCGGGCCGGCTCGACGCCTTCGTCTGGCAGATCCGGTCACCGTCGGCGTCGTACGCGGCGACGTAGGCGCTCTGCGACACCACGACGGACAGCTTGCAGTACTGCTCGCCGTCGCTGATGTTCTGGCCCTCGAGCTGCTCGGTCGTCTGCTTGACCGTGTTGTCGAGCTGCTGCATGAGGTAGGTGGACAGCACGGTCATCGTGCCGAGTCCGGCGACGAGCAATCCGAGCGCGACGAGCAGCACCGTGATCCCGGTGATCTTGGTGCGCAGGGAGATCCCGTCCCACCAGTGGTTCATTCGCGTGTGCATGCTGCCCCAACGATAGACAGCGGCCGCCCGGTGAAACCGGACGACCGCCGTGAAGAGGTGATGGTGCTACGAGGCCTTGGACGCCTTCAGCATGTACCCGAAGCCGCGCTTGGTCTGGATGATCGGCTCGGCGGAGTACTGGTCGAGCTTGCGGCGCAGGTACGAGATGTAGCTCTCGACGATGCCCGCGTCGCCGTTGAAGTCGTACTCCCACACGTGGTCGAGGATCTGCGCCTTCGACAGCACGCGGTTCGGGTTGAGCATCAGGTAGCGGAGCAGCTTGAACTCGGTGGGCGAGAGCTCGATCTGCGCGTCGCCGATCGTGACCTCGTGCGTGTCCTGGTCCATCGTGAGCTCGCCGGCGCGGATGATCGCGTCTTCCTCGTCGTTCATGGTGCGACGGAGGATGGCCTTGATGCGGGCGACGATCTCGTCGAGCGAGAACGGCTTCGTGACGTAGTCGTCGCCGCCGACGGTGAGGCCGGTGATCTTGTCCTCGGTGTCGTCCTTCGCCGTCAGGAACAGGATCGGCGAGGTGTAGCCCGAGGAACGCAGGCGCTTGGTCACGCCGAAGCCGTTCATGTCGGGCAGCATCACGTCGAGGATGATGAGGTCCGGCTCTTCTTCCAGCACGGCGGAGATCGCCTGTGCTCCGTTGCCCACCGCACGCACGGCGAAGCCGGCGAAGCGCAACGAGGTCGTCAGGAGGTCGCGGATGTTCGGCTCGTCGTCGACGATCAGGATCTTGGGGCCATCGCTCATGGTCTTATCTTCTGACTGTTCCCTCGGGGTTTCCTGAGAGCGGTTCGTACGTCAGCCCACGGGCGTCTGGACCTGGTCGGCGTCGAGGATCGTGTACGAGTAGCCCTGCTCCGCCAGGAACCGCTGCCGGTTCTGCGCGAAGTCCTGGTCGACGGTGTCCCGGGCTACGAGCGTGTAGAACGACGCGGGCAGGCCGTCCTTGTTCGGGCGGAGGAGCCGGCCGAGCCGCTGCGCCTCTTCCTGCCGGGACCCGAACGAGCCGGAGACCTGGATGGCGACGGTCGCGTCGGGCAGGTCGATCGAGAAGTTCGCGACCTTCGAGACGACGAGCACGTCGACCTCGCCGGACCGGAACGCGTCGTACAGCCGCTCCCGTTCGTCGACCGGGGTCGCCCCCGTGATCTCCGCAGCGTCGAGCGACGCGGCCAGTTCGTCGAGCTGGTCGATGTACTGCCCGATCACCAGGATCTGCTCACCGCGGTGCTTCTCGATGAGTTCCCGCACCACCGGCGTCTTGGCCGGGGACGTCGCGGCGAGCCGGTAGCGCTCGTCGTCGCTCGACGCCGCGTACTCCAGGCGGTCCTGGTGCGGCAGGTCGATGCGGACCTCGTAGCAGGAGGCCGGCGAGATGTAGCCCTGCGCCTCGATCTCCTTCCACGGGGCGTCGTACCGCTTCGGCCCGATGAGCGAGAAGACGTCGCCCTCGCGGCCGTCCTCGCGCACGAGCGTCGCCGTCAGGCCCAGGCGTCGGCGGGCCTGCAGGTCGGCGGTCAGCTTGAACACCGGCGCGGGCAGCAGGTGCACCTCGTCGTAGACGATGAGCCCCCAGTCGAGGGCGTCGAGGAGCGACAGGTGCGTGTACTCGCCCTTCCGGCGGGCGGTGAGGATCTGGTAGGTCGCGATCGTGACCGGCCGGATCTCCTTGACGCTGCCCGAGTACTCGCCGATGTCCTCCGGCGTCAGGTTCGTGCGCTTGAGGAGCTCGGTGCGCCACTGTCGCGCCGAGACGGTGTTCGTCACGAGGATGAGCGTGGTCGCCTTGACGGTCGCCATCGCACCAGCGCCGACGAGCGTCTTGCCCGCGCCACAGGGCAGCACGACGACGCCGGAGCCCTGGGCGAAGAACGTGTCGACCGCCTGCTCCTGGTACGGCCGCATGTGCCACTCGGCGGTGTCCAGGTCGATCGGGTGCGGCTGGCCCGGGGTGTAGCCCGCCAGGTCCTCCGCCGGCCAGCCGAGCTTCACGAGCTCCTGCTTGATCTGTCCCCGCGCCCACGGCTGCAGCTCGACCTCGGTCGAGGACCGCATGTCGCCGAGCAACGGCTTGATGCGCTTCGACCGGATGACCTCGGCCAGCACCGACGGGTCCTCGGCGGTGAGGAGCAGGAGCGGCAGCCGCTCGAGTTCCTCGGTGGGGGAGTTCGCGATCACGGGCGCGTCGGGTCGTTCCTCGCGACGGATCACGAGCCGTCCGTAGCGCGAGACCGTGTCGCGGATGTCGACCGTCACGCTCTGCGGCACGGGGAACTTCGCGAAGCGTTCCAGGGTGTCGATCATCGCCTCGGCGTCGTGGCCCGCGGCGCGCGCGTTCCAGAGTCCGAGGCGGGTGATCCGGTAGGTGTGCACGTGCTCGGGAGCGCGTTCGAGCTCGGCGAAGGCCGCGAGCTCGTGGCGTGCGTCCTCGGCGTCGGGGTGCGCGACCTCGAGGAGCACGGTGCGGTCGCTCTGCACGATCAGCGGTCCGTTCATGACCTGCCAGCCTAGCCGTCGGCACCTGCGTGCGGGTGACCGCGCGGCTCAGGCGTCGCTCTCGACCGACACGACGAGCGACAGCGGCAGGGTCCGCTCGACGTCGACGGCCGTGTCCCGCCCGCGGACGCGTCCGGCCGCGACCGAGGTCGGCACGATCGAGAACGGCCGCTCCGAGCCGTCCGGCATCCGGACGGTCACACGGATCGGCGTGCGTCCGCGCACGGCCAGGTCGATCTGCCGACCGAGCCACTCCTGCTCCGGCTCCGCGTCGCCGCGCTGCGTCGTCAGGCGGAGCCGTTCGACGAGTGCGTGCGCCGACTGTTCCGGCGAGCGTCCGGTGGGGCTGCGCCGGCCGGGAGGCCCGTGGTGCGCCTCGGGGCGGGCTGCGGTCGTCAGGACGGCCGGGTAGCGCTGGTCCTCGAGCGCGGTGTGCACGACGTGCGGCGGGTAGCGCGTGGTCAGCGTCGTCAGGTCGGGCCGCTCCCACGCGAGCTGCCGGAGCTCGGCGTCCACCCCGACGAGGTCGAGCTGGTCGGCGGTGCCGCGGACCTCGGTCCCGACGCCGCCCGGCCCCCGGTCGACGACGATGCTGCCGTCGCGTCCGGCCACCTGGTCGATCAGGTAGGCGAGGGGCTGCGGGATCCCGGTGGCCGACAGCCGTCCGAGCAGGGACAGCAGGTCGTCGCGGGAGTGTCCGGCCCGGAACGCCGCACGCAGGGTGTCCTCGGAGATGCGGTAGCGCGCCGCGAGTCCCGGTGCCTCGAGCACGGCGACGGTGCGCAGGGCGTCGTCGTCCACCGGCGCGAGCGGCCCCGGTGCGATGACGGTGAGGTCGTGCTGCAGGTAGACCCGTTCGACGGTGCCCGGTAGGTCGTCGGCTGCCGGCTCGGCGTCGCCGTCGAGGAGTGCCCGGCCGGTGCTCGTCACGATGCCGTCGACGGCCAGGCCGAGCGACGCCGCGGTGCCGGCGACGTCGAGCAGCAGGGCGTCGAGCCAACGGGACCCCGCCGGGTAGGCCCAGCGCCCGAGCGGCACGAGATCGCGCAGGTCCCCGTCGGCCAGCTCCAGCACCTGGTGCACGGCGGGCGGGAGGGTGTCCGACCACGCGGCCACCAGCGACACCCAGCGCTCCGGCCAGCCGGCGAGCAACCACGCGTGCCCGGGGTCGGTGACGATCCACCGCCCGGTGTCGGGGTCGGCGAACCCGATGTCGTCGAGCAAGGCAAGGCGACCGGCGACGAGCTCGGCGTCGGTGCCGATGCGCTCGGCGAGGGTGCGGGCGAGCGGCATGCCGATCCCGCCCTTGACGAGTTCGCGGACCGCGCCGGCGTCGACCGCCCGCAGCAGCTCGGCGAGCACCGTCATCGTTGCGAACGCCTGCTCCGCGCCCGTGGTGCGCGCACGCTCGAGGGCCGCGGCGTCGAGGGCGGGAGCAGCGGGGCGGACCTGGTCCGGGCCTCCCGGCTGCTCGTCGAGCGAGGTGAGGTCGGGGTGGGCGGCCACGCGTGCGGCGACCGCGTCGTCGACGGCGCCGTCCTCGTCGGCGAGGCCGAGCTCGATCGCGGGGCCGAGTGCGTCGACGGCGCCGCCGTCACGCAGCGCGAGGATCGTGGCGCGCGGCAGGTGCTCGACGGCGGCGTCCACCGCGTCGTCGCTCCGGAGCGCCTCGGCGAGGTCGAAGAAGTCGGTGATGCGCTGCGGGCCGGTCTCGGCGAGTGCAGCGGTGGGGAGTCGCCTCGCCGCGACGAGGCGCTCGAGCGCATCGTCCGGCATCGCCCGGAGTCGGGCGGCGAGGTCGGCGGTGGTCGTCATCGTCCGGTGCCAGCGTCCGGGGCGGACGTCAGCGAGCCGTCCGGTTCGCTCGTGCGCGACGTGTCCAGGTGATGCCGAGGAGCGTGAAGACCAGCACCATGGCGATCGGGAAGCCGTAGAGCGGGATCGCCATGACCACCGGCCACGGCATCGCACCCTGGGCGCTGGGAGCGGTGAGCCACATGATGATCATCGCGACGAAGCAGAGCAGGCCGAGGATGATGATCCCACCGATCATGAACGCCAGAGCGCGTTCGGTACGATTGAACGTCACCGGGGGTTCTGCGGAGTCCTGCGGGTTCCCGGTTGATCGGGTCGGCTTGGCCATCGACCCAGGATATCCGACGCACCACGGCCGTACCACGACCTCGAGGAGTCCACGCATGCCCACCGGCAAGGTCAAGTTCTACGACGACGACAAGGGCTTCGGCTTCATCACCGGAGACGACGGCGACCAGGTGTTCCTGCACGCGTCCTCGCTGCCCGACGGCGTCGTGACCGTCAAGGCCGGCACGCGGCTCGAGTACGGCGTCGTCCAGGGCAAGAAGGGGTCGCAGGCGTTGTCCGTGCGGCTGCTCGAGCCCCAGCCGTCGCTGTCGCGGATGACCCGTCGCTCCGCGGACGACATGGCCGTGATCGTCGAGGACCTGGTGAAGGAACTCGACCGGATCAGCGGAGACCTCCGCCACGGCCGCTACCCGAAGAACGGCGATCGCATCGCCGCCATCCTGCGGCACGTCGCAGACCAGTTGGAGGCGTGACCCCATGACCGAGTCCGAGACAGCAGGGGCCGAGACGGCTCCCGATGCAGCGTCCATCAACTACACCGACCTGGCGCGCGAGGCGCTGCTCGAGGTGACCCCGGAGTCGACCGTCGGTGCACCCGTCGGCACGGTGGACGAAGGGGACGGCGTCGTGTCCGTCCTGTTCGCCAACCGGCTGCCCGGCTACCCCGGGTGGCGGTGGACCGTCAGCGTCGCCAAGGTCGGCGACAACGAACCGACCGTGCTCGAGGTCGAGCTGATGCCCGGGGACGGCTCGCTCGTCGCGCCCGAGTGGGTGCCGTGGTCGGAGCGACTGGCCGAGTACCGGGCCGCGCAGGAGCACGAGGGTGAGGACGCGGCGGACGAGGACTCCGACGACGAGGACTACGACGACGAGTCGGATGAGGACGACGACGAAGACGACGACGAGTCGGACGACGACGAGGACTCGGACGAGGACGACGACTACGACGACTCGGATGACGACGAGGACGACGACGAGTCGGACGATGACGATGACGACGAGTTCGACGCCGACGAGGACGACCTCGACGAGTCGGACGACGACGACATCGAAGGCGTGGACGTCGATGCGCTCGCCGATGTGAGCGAGACCGACAGCGAGGACCAGGCCCCGCAGCCGCCCCGTCGCCGCCGTGCCCGCCGCGTGCAGCCGTTCGAGCCCGACGCCGATCTCGACGTCGACCAGCTCGACGCCGGCGAAGCCGACCCGGGCTTCCACCGCGCCTGACCCACCCGGACCGACGAACGGGCCCGGCACCACCGATCGGGTGGTGCCGGGCCCGTCCTCGTTCCGGCGGGTGTCCCCGAGGTCAGCGCAGGGCGTCGATCGTGAAGTCGATCGCGCGCACGAGCTTCGCGACGTCGTCCGGGTCGATCGCGGTGAACGTCGCGACGCGCAGCTGGTTGCGGCCGAGCTTCCGGTACGGCTCGGTGTCGACGATGCCGTTCGCGCGAAGGGTCGCGGCCACGGCCTTGGCGTCGATCGAGTCGTCCAGGTCGATCGTGGCGACGACCTGGGATCGGGCGGCGGGGTCGGAGACGAACGGGGTCGCGGAGTCGCTGGCCTCGGCCCAGTCGTAGATCGTCGACGACGAGGTCTTCGTGCGGAGGTCCGCCCACGCCAGGCCGCCGGACTCGTTCATCCACCGCACCTGCTCGTCCAGGAGCAGCAGCGTGGAGATCGCCGGGGTGTTCAGGGTCTGGTTCAGGCGCGAGTTGTCGACGGCGTTCTTGAGCGACAGGAACTCCGGGATGTACCGGTCGGAGGCGGCGATCCGCTCGATCCGCTCGATCGCGGCGGGGGAGAGCAGCGCGAGCCACAGGCCGCCGTCCGAGGCGAAGTTCTTCTGCGGGGCGAAGTAGTAGACGTCGGTGGCGCTGACGTCGAACAGGGCGCCACCGGCGGCGCTCGTCGCGTCGACGACGGTGAGGGCGCCGGCGTCACCGGTCGCGCGGACGACCGGGGCCATGACGCCCGTCGAGGTCTCGTTGTGCGGGTAGGCGTAGACGTCCACGCCCTCCACCGGCTCGAGTGCGGCGAGGGAGCCACCCGGCGCCTCGACGACGTGCGGCGCCTCGAGCCACGGGGCCGCTGCGGCCTTGGCGAACTTCGACCCGAACTCGCCGAAGGACAGGTTCTCGGCACGGCGCTCGATGAGGCCGAACGCGGCGGCGTCCCAGAACGCGGTCGAGCCGCCGTTGCCGAGGACGACCTCGTAGCCCTCGGGGATCTGGAACAGGTCGGCGAGGCCGGAGCGGACGCTGCCGACCAGGTCCTTCACGGGCTTCTGGCGGTGCGAGGTGCCGAGGATCGTGGCGCCGCGCGTCACGAGGGACTCGAGCTGGGCGCCGCGGATCTTCGACGGACCACAGCCGAAGCGACCGTCGGTGGGGAGGAGTTCGGCCGGGATGACGATGTCTGCCATGCACCGATCCTACCGATGACGATCCGCCTGCCCGAGCCCGTGTACCGGCCGGACGGGGAGGGTTCGACCCACCTGTCCACCGCGTCGGATGACCCTTTCTCACGTGCACCCGGGCGCCGGTCGGTGTTCGTCGGTGCGAACAAGTAGTGTGGTCGGCGCTGGGCCCAGACATGAGAGGCGGACCGTGACCGATCTCGTCGACACCACGGAGATGTACCTTCGCACCATCCTCGACCTCGAGGAAGAGGCGATCGTGCCGCTGCGCGCGCGCATCTCCGAGCGCCTCGGACACTCGGGCCCGACGGTCTCGCAGACCATCGCCCGCATGGAGCGCGACGGCCTGGTCGTCGTCTCCGGCGACCGGCACCTGGAGCTCACCGACGAGGGTCGTTCCCGCGCCACGCACGTGATGCGCAAGCACCGTCTGGCCGAACGCCTGCTGGCCGACGTCATCGGACTCGACTGGGCCTTCGTGCACGACGAGGCCTGCCGGTGGGAGCACGTCATGAGCGAGCAAGTCGAGGTCCGCCTGCTCGAGATGCTCGGCAACCCGACGGAGTCGCCGTACGGCAACCCGATCCCGGGGCTGGCCGAGATCGGTGGCCCCGCGGCCGCCGGGTTCCTCGACGGCGTCCAGAACATCGTCGCCGCGACCGAGGGCACCGACGCCGTCACGACCGGGGTCGTCCGACGCCTGGGCGAGCCCGTGCAGTTCGAACCGGAACTCCTGCACCAGCTCCGCACCGCCGGCGTCATGCCCGGGCGCGTGGCGAGCGTGCAGCGTGCGGGAGCGTACGTCGCGGTCCGCGTCGAGGGCGAGGACTCGGGCATCGAGCTGCCCATCGAGGTCGCGCAGCACGTCTACATCGAGCGGGACTGACCCTTCCCGGGTCCTCCCTGAGAGTCTTTACCGTTTCGTTACCTCCGGGGCGTTTGGTCTCGACACGGTAACGACGCTTCCGTACACTCGTCCGAGTCGCCGCGCTGCCCCTGAGCCGGAGACCCGTGGCAGGACGTCTCGAACCCGTCTCCTGCCTCGATCGGAAACGATGACGAACGGATGGGGTTGCACACCGCCGGACACCCACGGCGGCGTGATGACGAGACGTTGGAGACACACCTCTTGACGCAGACCGGTACCGCCGCGGACGACCAGACGCCCGCGAACCCGACGAACACCGAGAACGCCACCACCGCCCCGCTCACCCGGCGGGCCGTGCGCGAGACCGAGGGCCGCCCGGTCCGCAAGGTCGTGCCGGTGCGCTCCGCCCCGCTGCCCGGTGGTCGTCGTGCCGCGCAGGCCGCGGCCGCAGCGAACACCGCGAAGGCCAGCTCGTCGTCGCGCAAGCGCAAGTTCCTCGCGCCGGTCGTCCTCACCGTGGCCGCCGGCATGTTCGGTACGGTCGCGGTCGCTCCGGCCTTCGCCGCGACGACCTCGAGCAACTCGACCGCCGTCGCCGATGCCCAGCGTCAGGTCCGTGCCACGCAGAGCCAGGAACTGTCGGTCTCCGACGCCGTGGCGCTCGCTGACACGAGCCGTGACGGCTTCGGCGCGACCTCCACCGCGACGCTCGACGCCGAGAAGGCCGCGAAGCAGGCCGCTGCCGACCAGGCCGCTGCGGCGAAGGAAGCCGCCGAGCAGGCCGAGCAGACCCAGACCGCCCGTGCCGCGACGGCGAAGCAGTACTCCTCGTACACCGGGCCCACCGCCGCCGAGTACGCGGCCAGCTCGTCCGCCGCCGACACCCCGTTCTCGCTGCCGGCCGTGGTCGCCACGGGCAAGCAGTACATCGGCACCCCGTACGTCTTCGGTGGCGCGGACCCGTCGGGCTTCGACTGCTCCGGCTTCATCATGTTCGTGTACGCCCAGTACGGCATCAACCTCGCGCACTCCGTGCCGCTGCAGGACCAGGCCGGCACCACGATCCCCGAGTCCGAGGCACAGCCCGGCGACGTCGTCATCTTCAACAACGAGGCGCACGACGGCTTCTACATGGGCAACGGCATGATCATGGACGCCCCGAAGCCCGGTGGCGCCGTCCAGATCCGTCCGATCTGGACGAGCGACTACCACATCGTCCGCTTCGGCATCTAGCGAACACTGCCCCCGGGGGAGTGTGAACTTCTCCAGAACCGGCCCGCACACCCTCGTGCCGGGCCGGTTTCTGGGTTAACCTGACGCTGCACC
>Ga0308159_1001529_pt1 | contig 32576 bp, 27 predicted proteins | sample PhyCR1_FD_201040 | JGI IMG/M metagenome (GOLD analysis project Ga0308159, IMG submission 201040) | Phyllosphere microbial communities from UC Gill Tract Community Farm, Albany, California, United States - DLSLC.R1 | ecosystem: Host-associated > Plants > Phyllosphere > Unclassified | place: USA...
TAGGGTCAGGACTCGTTGATCACAGCCAGAAGATGACGGTGGCCGCGAGAGCAACGGCGGAAAAGAAGGCCGTGGGGCAGCGATCGTAGCGTGTGGCAACGCGGCGCCAGTCTTTGAGGCGGCCGAACATGATCTCGATGCGGCTGCGACGCCGATAGCGGCACTTGTCGTATCTGACCGGCTCGTTGCGCGATCGTCGGCCCGGGATGCATGGCTGGATGCCCTTGGCCTGGAGAGCGTCCCTGAACCAATCGGCGTCGTAGCCGCGGTCGCCGAGCAGCCACTGCGCCTTTGGCATGTCATCGAGTAGCGCTGCCGCGCCGGTGTAGTCGCTGACCTGGCCTGCTGTCATGAAGAAGCTCAGCGGACGTCCGTTCGCGTCGGCCACGGCATGGAGCTTGGTGTTCATGCCGCCCTTGGTGCGTCCGATCAGGCGGCCGAGATCCCCTTTTTAACCCGCAGGCTCGATGCCGTGCGGTGCGCCTTCAGGTAGGTCGCGTCTATCATGACGGTCTTCGGTTCGGCATCGCCCGCAGTCAGCCCCTCCATCATGCGCGTGAACACGCCACGCTCGCCCCAGCGCTTCCACCGGTTGTACAGCGTCTTGTGAGGACCATAGGCGCTGGGCGCATCTCGCCAGCGCAGCCCATTGCGGTTGACGAAGACGATGCCGCTCAGCACCCGCCGGTCATCCACCCGAGGCTTGCCGTGGCTCTTGGGGAAGAACGGCCGCAGCCGCTCCATCTGATCGTCCGTCAGCCAAAAAAGGTCGCTCATCACCAGTCTCCTCGTGGAGCCTGAATCAGATCGCGACGCTCACATCAATGGGTCCTGACCCTAATAGCGGTAGCGCAGCTCAGCTTGGCCGCCCGGCGGAAGCGTTGGCGACCAAGTGACGACTCCCTCAATACGGTCAACATCCTGGGCCTCCGCTTCGATCTGCTGCCCCGCAGCTCCGATCGGCACGTCGAGCGTTACCGCAAACGGGTTAGCGTTACTCACCGTCAGCATCGCCTCGTGGGAACCCAGAGCGGCGCGGGTCACCCGCAACGGGTCGTGCGGAGCTACCTTCACTTGCGTCACCGTCACCTGGCTGCTCACACCGGCCGCGAGGCGGAAGGTCTCACCGACGGTGCGATCCGTGATCGCCCCCAGTCCGAGCAAGAGCCGCTCGCCCGCCCGCTGAGCGTAAAGCGCGGTGCTGCCAGCGGGCAACGGCACGCCTAAGCCGTCCGTCTTTTCGTTCTTCAGCATCAGTATAATCGCGGTCGATGCGGCGTCGATCTGCTGTCCTGGATAAACCGGTCGGCGATACCGCCGCTCGAACGGCACCGATCCTTGGGCCAGCAGCGCCACCTGCTTCTGCGCGCGTGCCGCGACAGTGGTCGGCACCGGGATCCGGTAGAGCTTCAGGTCGCCAAGGTTCTCCGGCGGCGGCGGCGGCGGCGGTGGTGGGGGGGGAGGAGCTGGAGGCGCAGCAGGTGCCATCACGCGCATTGCCGTCACTACGATCTGATTGGCAGGCTCGATTGGATCGGCCGGCTCGAACTTGCTCGCGCGCAAGTCGGATGTGGTCGTTCCGAGCGGGTAGCAGACCAGCCGCAGTGCGCTTGCCTCCTGCGGGATCGCCGACACGGCAACCCGGTTAAGCCGACCGGCGACCGCCTGCACCTCAGCTTGGGGAAACCCCTGGTCATTGCCGTTGGCCAGCGTCATCCAGGCAAACAGGTCGAGCGCGCGGCCATTGGGGGCGAGTGTGGCCACATAGCTCGCCCGCCAGTCGAACCCGGAGGCGAGATAGGTCAGCCGAACCGTGACGGTCGCCGCTGCCGGGCTGGCGGTGGTAACGCTCAGCACCGGCTTGCTGGACAGCCCGGCCGGCACGCCCGCATACCCCAGTTGCTCGGGCAGGCCCGAGCAGCGCAGCGCCTCAATGCCCACGGCCGTTTGCACGATCACTCCAGGCCGTGGGCCGGCGACGATCGTCGCCTCCTCACTGACCGCCCGGCCGGTTGCCTTGTCGGTGCGGGTCAGCGTGATCCTTCGGCCAAGCGTGCCGTCAACTAGCGACGCCGGCGAAAGCACGCGCGCGTCGCGGTTCTTCTCAATTGTGCCTCCGGGCAACCCGTCGATTATCGCGCTAACTGGCACAATTCCCTCTGCCACGCCCTCGAACCGCACTGTCACGGCCCCACGCGGCAGACGGATGCGCCGGGTCTCTGTCACAAGGGCGAACCCTTGCAGGAAGCGCAGGTTCATCGCGCCCCTGCCGTAGGGCGCACGATAGACGGTGAGCGAGACCCGGTCGGGCGTGGCGGAGGTGACCGTGACCGGCTGGGCGTGCAGCGGCGTCGCGACGACCGCCATGGCCAGTACGGCCGCCGCAAGCAGCCGACGCAGCATCAGTAGCGCGTGTCGAAGGTTGCGGTCACCACGGCACTGCCATTGGCCGGCACCGGCACTTGCCAGGCGTAGGTTCCGGCGTTGCGGCGTTCGCCCTTGGCGCTGTCCTCGACAACGCGCACGTCGCCCCAATCGAGACCGCCCTGTACCAGCTCGACCGTCGCAGGCCGCCACCGCGCGTTGGTCAGCTTGTAGCGCACCGCCGTCCGCCAACGACTGTCGCCCTGCTTCACGCGCGAGACCGTGGTCGGCTGGACCTTGACGTCGAACGCGTCGCCCGTGGGTAGCGCAATCGTCGAGCCCTGGGGCGTGTGCTCGATGCGATTCTCGCCGATGAACTGCGGCTGGCCGCGCGCATCACGGGCGTAAACCCTCACCACGCCAGCAGGCAGTGCGTCGCCCATGCCTGCCGCGCCGGAGTTGCGGAAGCGCAGCACCGACTGAGCGCTGCGCGGCTCGTCCGAGCTACCGAGCCACGCATTCTCGAACCGGTAGCCTGAGCTTGCCGCCACGCCCTTGGCGTCCAGAAAGCTGACCTGCTTGGTTTGCTTGTCGGCGATCGTGGTGCGTTCGGTCAGCGGATAGAGGTAGAAGTCGCCCAGCTGCTCGCGCGCGGCGCTCTCGGTGCCTGGCGCGATCCGCGTCACCCGCCGCTGCCGAGGCCTATAGTCGCCATTGTCGTCATCGGTGTTGCCGACCTCGCCCGCGACCAACAGCGTTTTGGCGTTCGAGAAGGTCGTGCCGCTGGTATTTTTGAGCGTCACCCAGCCCTGCATGTCCACCGTTCCATTTTTGTCGTCGAACAGCGCGACATAATCCGCGCTCCAGCCGAGTCCCCGGCTGAGGTAGGAGAGCGTCGCCGGTCGCGTGCCCACGCGGCTGCTGGCGAGCGTCACCGACAGCGTCGGGCGCGCCCTAAGCGCATTCGGTACCTTGTCGAAGACCACGCGGACAGGCAGCCCGTCATCGCGCAGCACCTCAACATGGCCGTTCACCTCGATGACCACGCCGCCGTTCACGGCCAGCACCTTGGCCCGGTCGCGGGTCTCGGCGCCTGTGGCGGGGTTGGTGCGGACCAGCGTGATCGTCTCGCCCACCGCCTTTTCCATCAAGCTCGACGGGCTGAGCAGGTCGTAGTCGAAGTTCTGCTCGACGATGGCGGCGTCGGGCACGACCAGCGACACGGTTTCCGGCCGGATCGCGGCACTGACGTCGGGGAAGTTCTGGCGCGCCTGGCCTTTCCCCAGCGGCAGCTGGCGCACGTCCTGCACCAGTGCCACGTCGTTGTTGTAGATGGTCACCGACACGTCGCCTTGCGCACTGCCCGCGGTGAGTGCGTCGGCGGGCGGGGGAAGCTGCTGAGCGGCGGCCGCCTTCGATCCCAGTAGCATTGCCAGACAGCCGGCTCGCCAAAAGTGCTTACCCACATCACCCTCCTCTGATTGGCATGACAATGGCGCGGTCGGGTCGGAGAGGCAACGCAGCATTGTCAGGGCGCCTATCGGGACAAGCTCGCCTCGTCGCAGGCTGACGCTGCCCGTTTGAGGGGGGGGCGGAAACCCGTGAGGCTTCACAACACGTCACGTAAAAAGAGCCTGTTCAGGTAAACGCTGGCATTCTGAACGAAAGGTAGAAGTCAGGAAGAAGAAACATGTTGCAGATGGCCGAAAATCGGTGTGGCGAAAGGGAAGGTTGGCCGCTTGATCTGAATTTCGGCCGTTCTACTTTCACCGATAATTGGGTACGCTTGTGACACCATCTAGGCGATACGGCTCTATGCTTCTGAACGATCCTTATCTGAAGATGTCTAAGCGTCGATACGTCTCGTCGTCCGCCTCGGGATCCCCCTTCGACAGCCTAGCGATCGATCTGGTTGGGCGATAGCGAAGCTGCCGGATCAGATACAGGCCGATCTGAATCTTGGTGCGGCTCATATGCGATCACCCATTGAGGGTAGCCGTCCGGCGACATGGTGATGTCGGCATGCCCTACCGGATCGTTGCCGGTCTCGATCCATCCCGCCCCGTGGCAATAATCGCAGATCGCCCGTTTGCACCGGAAGCTGACCAAATCGATCTCAGTGTTCCATTGCCCGTATCCTCGACAAATCGGACATTTTGCATCCAGGGTCCCATTTCGTGGCTGAAGCGGGATGATGTCGAAAGCATGGGGGCTGTTTGGTCCGTCGCAATAGACGACGTTGCTGGCATGGGCGATCGGTCTTCTCCTACACTCCGGCCGAACGAATTACCCGACTTGGGGTTGCCGCCGTCGTGACGGCGTGCATGGCGTTACGCGGTACCAGCGTCATCGTCGTCGGGCTTCACCTCACCGCCGTCTTTGCGGATGAAGCTGATCTTACCCTGTGTCTCCAGGATAGCCCAGGCGACCTGATTCATGTGGGCGATGCCCGCTAGGCGCATCTCGGCTTCGACCTCTGCGCGCGTGATGCGGTCGCGGCGGAGATTCGCCTCGATCAGTTCGCCATCCCGAATGATGACCTGCGGCCGACCGTCCAGCAGCGTCTCCAGCTTAGGCGAAAGATAGGTCGCCCAGCTCATTACCAGCGCCCAGAAGGCGAACGTGGCGATCGCCAGGATCGAACCGGTGAGGCTGAAGTCGTTATGCGTGACGCCTTGCTGGACCAGGTCGCCCATCACCACGATGACCACCAATTCGAATGGCGTCAGCTGGCCGATCTCGCGTTTCCCCAGCAGCCGCAGCAACAGGTAGAGCGCCGCGAATGTGACGGAAGCCCGTAGGACGATGTCCATTATGGCAGGACCGGGATGGTGACATGGGCCTTAGTCAGGGGGGTATCGTCATCCAGAAGCGTGACGTTTCCCGCTACGCGCCCGATTAGTGGCGGATTTGTCTGGCCGTCGATTTTGACCTCCAAAGTCTCCCCCGCCTTCAAGGGGCCGTACTCAAAGCGATACTGCCCGTCCTTGAAGCTCTCGCTGGCGGGGGCCGGCACCTGGCTGTTGATGGTCAGATCGCGCCATAGGGAAGCGTCCACCCCGATTACCGGCTTGGCAATGGCTTGTCGGGCGGTGACCCGGATACGGGTCTCGAAGAACAGGCCGCTGCGCAGCGGGCGGGCGATCTTCAGCTCGAATGAAGCGGCGGGAGCAGAGACAGACGTCACGGGCGCAGGTGCACCGCCGAGCAGTCCAGTCGCCGCGACGGCCATAGCCGTGCCTAGCACGATGAACGCGAGCGGGCTGGCGTGTGCCCGAAGCCCTCGGACGGGTGCCACGTGGCGCTCCTCAATGCCGTCGGGCAGGTCGGTGTCACCCATCTGCGTCACCGAGCCAATTTGTCTGGCAGACGCGTAGACACGACGTCATATAGCTCAGTTCTTGGGGTCCATCCCATCATGAAGCATAAGGGCCTCATGGGTGAGCCAAGGCAATAAACTCAGGTGAATAACGTGCCGGTTGTGACGATCCTACGTCCTCGCCGTTTTGCTGGATGCGAGGCGACGACAGCGCCACTGCACGACGAATGACTGGCGTCGCGTCGTCATCGCTGAGGCCACGCTGCCGTTTTGCGAAGCCACGCTCGGCCCATTGAACCGCTGAATCGATTGCCGCATTGCTCACGCGTTCAGCGATCAGGCCAATGGCGATCCCAGCCAGGACATCGCCAGCATAATGCGTTCCGCGCGGCACCTGTACGACGGACACGGACAGTGCCGCACCACCGGCAAGGACCGCATGGTCTGGATATGCTCGTGCGATCGCCTCTCCGACTGCGACGGCACCAGCGCTGTGCCCAGATGGGAACGAATTGTCCTCGTGGCGGTCGCTATCGCCTTGACGCACCCGAGGATCGTCACCGTCTTTCGGGCGCCTGCGGTTGATCACGGCTTTGATCCTGCTCTTGGCCCAGGTGGCAAGCGTGTGCGCGGCCAGCATCTTGAAGCCGGCCCTGGCAAGGTACGCATCCCGTTGGGCGATACCAACGGCGATCGTGGCGGCGCAAATCATCCGCATCTGTGGCTGATCACCGATCTCACTGGCGGCACCGATTAGCCGCACTGGCCAGCTATCGCGCTCATCATTCACCTGTGAGGTGATTTTATGGTCGGCCTGTTCGACAGCGGTAGGTTTGCGTTCTCCATCCATGGCCATTCAACAGATGGATCGATCCTTTGGCTCCGTCAGGCGATGTAGGAATATACTGTTCTATTGAATGCCTTCTGCCTATTCGGCCTGCTGCCCATGAACTTGTAAAATATGCCTATCCCCCTGCCAATCGTCACTCCGTCTCGGCCCAGAATTTCTTATTTCATGATGGTAAGAGGTTTTCGCTCGCGAGCGTTGGGTTCTTGCTGCGGTGGACGTTCAAGTTGCATCGCCCGAGCGACGGTTGTGCCCAGTTTCCGCCGTTCAAGCGGAGACGCGTGGCCAGCATCTACCAATGAACAAGCGTCCTAAGTTGGGGCGCTGCCAATCGTCTGCGCATGTCGGATACTGGGTCAGTCGTGACAGAAGGGCAGGGCGGCCGCATCCGCCCGAACCCGGACGCTCCGGCGGGCAATCTGAGCCATTCGTTCGGCGCGATCAACGCCCCGGATCGAACGACAGGGGCCGGGGCGTGAACGCGGGCGGCGGATTGACGACGCTCTGCGCGACGACAGGCCTGCTCGGCAAGGCGGCACCCGCTGCGATACCGAGGCACAGTTCCTTGCGCCGATCGAGGGTTCTCTAGGCATCATCGGATTGCCCCGGCGCCATAAAACGCGAGACCCGCAGCCGACGTCGCCAGCAAGGTTGTGATGACCCCCGCCCGCGTCATGAAGATCGCATAGGCGGCCCCGAGCGACAGGGCGAGAGCGGCCGGATCGATGCTGGTCAGCACCGGGGCGTCGAAGCGGAACGGCCCTGCCGCGATGATCATGGTTTCGCGAAACAGCGTGTGCAGTGCAAACCACAGCGCGAGGTTGAGGACGACGCCCACGACCGCTGCGGTGATGGCGGAGAGCGCGCCGGCAACTACCGCGTTGCCACGAAGTCGCTCGATGAAGGGCGCGCCGAGGAAAATCCACAGGAAGCACGGAACGAACGTCACCCAGGTCGCGAGGAGGCCGCCGAGCGTACCGGCCACGAGCGGCGACAGCCCGCCTGGATCGCGATAGGCGCCGAGGAAGCCGACGAATTGCAGGACTATGATGAGCGGCCCAGGCGTCGTCTCCGCCATGCCGAGGCCGTCCAGCATCTCCTTCGGCCCAAGCCAGCCATAATTCTCGACCGCCTGCTGCGCGACATAGGCGAGGACGGCATAGGCACCCCCGAACGTCACCATCGCCATCGTCGAGAAGAAGGTCGCGATGCGACTGAAGACATCATCGGGACCGAGCGCGATCAGCAGCGCCGCGACCGGCAGCAACCAAAGCGCCAGCCAGACCAGCGCCGTACGCATCGTCTCTGCCCAGGTCGGCCGCGCATGGACCGGCAGCTCCTCGCCGAGCAGCGTGTCTGCATCGGCCACAACCGCGCCACTGGACGCGCCGTGGCCTCCACCCCTGAAGGCCGTGCTACCCCGCCGGGTGGACCACCATCCGATAAGGCCCGCGCCCAGCACGATTAGCGGGAACGGCGCGCTGACGAAGAAGATCAGGATGAAAGCCGATGCGGCGAGCGCCCTTGCCGGGGTGGACTTGAGCGCGCGTCCGCCGATCCGAACCACCGCCTGAAGGACGATAGCCAGCACGGCGCACTTGAGGCCGAAAAACAGCGCCGAGACGATTCCGACACGACCATAGAGGACATAGACCCAGCTCAGCGCCATGATCGCGACCGCGCCGGGAATAATGAACAGCACGCCGGCGACGATGCCGCCCTTCGTGCGGTGCATCAGCCAGCCGATATAGGTCGCGAGCTGCTGCGCCTCTGGCCCGGGCAGCAACATGCAGTAGTTGAGGGTGTGCAAGAACCGCTGCTCACCGATCCAGCGTTTCTCGTCGACGAGGATGCGGTGCATTACTGCGATCTGTCCGGCCGGACCGCCGAATGAGAGCATCGCGATGCGCAGCCAGACCCAGAAGGCCTGGCCGAGTGTGACCGGCTCCGGGCGTGCCGGGATTGCGGCCTCCGCCATCACTGCCGTCATGCCGGCACCTTGCCGCGCGCCGGCTGATGCGAGGACCAGTTGTGCTTCTCGCCCTGCGCGTCGCGGCACCAGCGATAGAGCGCGTCGTACACCGCCATGCCGGCTTCGAGCTGGGCGTGATCGTCATTGTAGATGCGCGACAGGCCAAGCGAGATGGCGAGCAGTCCGGCAGCCTCAGGTACTAGATCGAGCCGATCGGTATCGGCACCCCGCACGATGGCGGCCAACCGAACCAGCGGTTTGTGCGTTTCCAGCCCGAACGCCTCGACCATCACGTCGAAGGTGCAGCGCTCGCCGCGATGGCTCCAGAACACGCCTTCGTCCGCGACGTCGAACGGTTCGGCCCGCTGCTGAGTCGCGACGGTCAGCACCTCGCCGGGCGCGACGAACAGGAAGCGAGCCTCCGGATCGACGAAGCGCCGGATCAGCCAAGGACAGGCGATACGATCGACCTTGGGCCGCGCGCGCGTCACCCACCAGGTCCGGCCATCCTCATGCCGTGGCGGCAGATGGCCGAGCGAAACGGTCGGTAGGGCGCTTGCGGTCCATGCGGCGAACCCGCCTTCCAGCACTTCGGCTGCCACCCCTTCGCTGCGCAGGATCGCCGCTGCGGAAGCTGCCGCACCACTACCATCTGCGTCGATGATGACGGTGGCCGATCCGGCACCATAACCCCATTGGATCGGATCGGAGTGGTCAGGGAACAGCGATCCCGGAATAGCTTTTTCCGGAGTATTGCGCAGGTCGATGATATGGGGGGCGCCGACCGATGCGACGAGGCGGGCGAGCTTATCCGGTGTGATGGCGTTTGGAGCAGGCATGATGCGTCCCTTGCGTGGTCGTGCTGGACGCGATGCTCTAGCTGACGCCTCGTGGGGAGATCGCAATCCCCATGCACTTAATCAGCCATGCGAATGAGATGTTGTCAACCGACGATGCCTGCATCCCGGTTCTCGCCGTCGACAGGGTCAGCCAATGTCAACCGCCCCGGGTTTACCGGAGGCCATGGGTTGGGAGTTACGCTGCCATATCGAGGTTCTCCGCGGCAGCATAATATTGCTCTTCGGCTTCAGCAGGCGGGATGTTGCCGATGGGTTCGAGCAGGCGACGATGGTTGAACCAGTCGACCCATTCGAGCGTGGCGTATTCGACGGCTTCGAAGCTGCGCCACGGCCCACGCTTACGGATCACTTTTGCTTTGTAGAGGCCATTGATCGTTGGGTGATCGCGCTTATGGTCCAGCACCATCCGCACAGGACGCGCACGCACCTCAGGCGAAAACTTATTCGTCGCCTTGCTCGTCATAGCCCATTCCTCTCAGGAGTTGGAGCCTCCGACAAACCCGGGGCGGTACACTGCCTCTTTTTATCAATGGCCGGGTCCGGTCGGCACTTGGCTACAAGGTGGCATGGTCACGCCGCTTTCTCGCCAATCGACACGCAGCCGCGGCCCGGCTTTCGCGCGTTCTTAGACCCACCGCCGGACGGCACGCTCCGCGTCTGGGGGCGGACATTCCCTCAGGTTCGAACAGCATCGCCAAAGGCCGCCGTAACGGCGGCCCGTCGCCCTCGTTTAGCCATGGAATCGGCGACCTCGGGGGAAGTCGTTCCGGAGCACTCTTCGGTGTGGCTGCTCCCTACCGGCGATCGGACGGGATCATGTAACCCATCCCGGCCATCGATCAGCAAGTCCAGCGCTCGGTTCATCAGCGCGGGATTCGATCGGCAGTCCGCAAATCCGCCTTCCTGTTCCCAGGGAATAAGCAAGGTGCCGGAGGGGATCGGCGGTCGAGCGTCATCCTGCACGGGCGGGGAGACGTCATTCGGGGCGAGACAGGCTTGCCCGGCGATGAGGTGAAGGCTCGCGACCTTTTTGTTCAGGCAGACGTGCGCAACCCTGATCGCATCGGCCATATTCCGGGCGTCGAGGTTAGCCAAGGCCCATGGCCGGACATTATCCAGCATTGCGGACATATCGCGCTGATGCTCCCCGTCGTGCGTCTCGCATGGGGCCACATAATGAGCGATGCCTCGTTTCCGGCACTGTTCCGACCACGCCCGGGCCAGCGCGTTATCCCGACTCCAGATCAGCAGAACCGGAACAGACTGCGCTTCGCTCGATGGCGGTGTTTTGATCGGATAGGGGATAGCGGGATAGACAAGCCGATCCGGACGCCGCCACCAGCCCGGGGCATGAGCGACCGGATGGCGTTCGGCGGCCGTCGGCAGCCCCTTCCATAAGGATGCCAGGGCGGTCGGACGGGGCACACCATCGGATATGTCGAATACCCCCGCTTCATAGGTACCGGGACGGGTCAGCAAGGTATCCCATCCCTGCGAGCCCAGCAGCGACCACGCTGTGACCGCCCTGATGTCGACACCTTGCTGGCGAAGCGTCACGCATCCGTCCCACGCCTCCGCTGCCCAGCGCAGCTGCTCCTCGCGGGTGCAGCCATTATGCACTTCCGTTACCGCGATGGGCGTGCCGTAACGGTCCCAGGCTTCGCGAAGGGCTCCGACCAGTCCGGGGGGCGGGGGATCGAGCACGCGTATCGCCTCGACATCGGCATAGGCGCGGTGCGCATTGCCGCCATGGGTATGCGGCGGATAGCGTTGCAACCGATGGTCGAGAAAACGGTCGCTGGTCAGATAATGGTTTACGCCGACGATGTCGGGCGGGCAGGGATCATCGGCGATGCGCCGCAGCCGGTCGGAAAACCCGAAGCTCGCGATCCGCGCCCATAGCGGGTGATGGGGCGTGACACGCCCGATCAACAGGTCCCATCCGGCCCAGCGGCGTAAGTTATCGAACGCCGCCTGTTCGCCCAGGACAAGGGTCGCATAGGTCCGCCCCAAGTCATCGGTCTGGATCAGCCTCGCTGCCGGATTGATCCGACGGATGGCCCGCATCGCGGCCCTGGTGCCGTCGATCTGATTGAGCAGCGCCAGCCAGAAGGCGCCTTCGTCCCGTGCATGGGGATACCAATGGCCATAGAGCGCGGAGAACCGCGCCGTGGTCAGCGGTTCGTTGACCGGGGTCCAGTCGCCGATCCAGGGATAACGCTCGGCGACCTGTCGCGCATAGTCGCCCAGCTCGGCGGCGAACCCATCGTCGAGCAGATGGGTATGGGGCGGGCCGCTGCCATGATGGACCAGTCCGGCAATGGGCCGAATACCCAGCTTGCGCAGTCGCCCCAGCCGTTCGTCGCTCCATGACCAATCGGGTGTCCGTCCGTCCGCCATCACGCGTTCCCACAAGACGGGGTAGCGGATCGCGCGCAGACCCAGCCCGGCGAATAGGTTGAGATCGGTAATACGGTCCTGATGGCCGCTCAGGCGGACCTGATCGCGATAGCCTGTGGCAGTGCGATTGACGGTGCATTCCACGCCACCCCAAAGTTCCAGGCTGTCCATCCCAGTCTCCCTTCGGCCCAACGGATCGGCGTTGGCGGCGTTCCAGGAAACTGATTGATTTGCATTTATATACAGTAGGTTAGCCGGAACATGGCGGAGCGGCGGGATGTTTCTGTTTTGTAACAGAGACCTAGAAGGAGCTTCCGTGACCGCCCAGCTGTCGAGCGCCGCCCATGGCTCCAATAGCCTTTACCACCGTCGTCCGCGATCGACGCTGATCTGCTTTAGTCATCTTCGCTGGGCTTTCGTTTTTCAACGGCCACAGCATCTGATGACCCGCTTTGCCGCGACGCAGGATGTGTTGTTCTGGGAGGAGCCCGAATATCGGCCTGGCCCATCCGAACTGCATCGGCGGACATGCCCGGAAAGCGGCGTGGTGGTGCTGACCCCGCAGCTGGACGAGGCCTTGCGAGGTGGGGAGGACGAGGTGCTGGCGGCCTTGCTCGATAACGAGCTGGAGGGTGTGACCGGCCCGGTTATTCGCTGGTATTACACACCGATGATGCTGCCCTTTTCGGACCATGTTCCGGCGGCGTGTATCGTCTATGACTGCATGGACGAGCTGTCCGCCTTCAAGGGCGCGCCGCCACAGCTGCTGGAGCGGGAACAGCAGCTGATCGCGCGGGCCGATCTGGTCTTCACCGGCGGGACCAGCCTGTACGAGGCGAAGCGTAGCCGCCATTCCAACGTCCACGCCTTTCCCTCGAGCATCGATGTCGCGCATTTCGGCCGGGCGCGCTCGGGGGGCGAGGAACCGGCCGACCAGGCCTCGCTGCCGCATCCCCGGCTTGGTTTCGCCGGGGTCGTCGACGAGCGGATGGACCTGACACTGCTGGCGGCGCTGGCCGACGCCCATCCCCAATGGTCGCTGGTCATCATCGGCCCCGTCGTGAAGATCGACGAAGCCGATCTGCCACGCCGCGCCAATATCCATTATCTCGGCGGGCGGCCTTATTCGGCGCTGCCGGATTATATGGCGGGGTGGGACGTCGCCCTGATGCCCTTCGCGATCAACGAGGCGACGCGCTTCATCAGCCCGACCAAGACGCCGGAATATCTGGCGGCGGGGTGCCCGGTCGTCTCGACGCCGATCACCGATGTCGTTCGCCATTATGGTGCTCTGGCGGGCGTGGCCATTGCCGATACGCCCGCCGCCTTCGTGGCCGCGTGCGAAGCGGCGATGACCTTGCGGGCCGCTGGAAATGAGTGGCGCGACGCGGCGGATGCGCAGCTTTCACGCGGATCTTGGAGCAGCACGGCGCTGGAGATGACCGCGCTGATCGAGGCGGAGATCGCGGGCCGCAACCGGCACGAACCCGTCGTGTCGCCGGTCACCTGGCCGCCGCTGCAGGACCGCTATGACGTGATGGTCGTCGGCGCGGGGTTCGCCGGGGCGGTAATGGCGGAGCGGCTGGCGTCCGATGCAGGCAAACGCGTGCTGGTGGTCGACCGGCGGTCACATATCGCGGGCAATGCCTATGACCATCACGATGCCGCGGGCATCCTGGTCCATCGCTATGGTCCGCACATTTTCCACACCAATTCGGACGACGTGTTCGACTATCTGTCGCGCTTCACCGATTGGCGACCCTATGAGCATCGCGTGCTGGCCGATATCGACGGCACGCTGGTGCCCATGCCGATCAATCGCACGACGCTGAACACGCTATATGGTCTGGACCTTTCGAGCGATGCGGAGGTCGAGGCGTTTCTGGCGTCCCGCGCCGAGCCCATTGATCCGATCCGCACATCGGCCGATGTCGTGGTGTCGAAGGTCGGGCGCGAACTCTACGAGACCTTCTTTCAGGGCTATACCCGCAAGCAATGGGGCATGGACCCGTCGGAACTCGACAAGTCGGTCACCGCGCGGGTGCCGACCCGGACCTGCACCGACGATCGCTATTTCGGCGACCGTCATCAGGCGATGCCCGCGCAAGGCTTCACCCGCATGTTCGAGGCGATGCTCAGCCATCCCAATATCGACCTGCTGCTGGGGGTCGACTATGCCGATGTTCGTGATGCCTATCCCCACGACCATCTGGTCTTCACCGGGCCGATCGACGAATATTTCGGCTATCGTTACGGCCGCTTGCCTTATCGCTCGCTTCGGTTCGAACATCGGACGCTGAACGAGGAACGGCATCAGCCCGTTGCCGTCGTCAACTATCCCGACGAGGCCGTTCCCTATACGCGGATTACCGAATACAAGCATCTGACCGGCCAGATCGCGCCGCAGACCAGCGTGACCTATGAATATCCCAGCGCGACGGGCGATCCCTATTACCCGATCCCGCGCGACGAAAACCAGGCGTTGTACAAACGCTATGAGGCGCTGGCCCTGGCCGAGCCGCACGTCAGTTTCGTCGGGCGGCTGGCAACCTATCGTTACTACAACATGGACCAAGTCGTCGGGCAGGCGCTGGCAACCTATCGCCGGTTGAAGCCGATGCTTCGGGGAACGGAGATAACGGGTTTGACCGCCCTGGCGGGAGGACGCAGCGCCGCATGACCCAGAGGGAAGGGGGCGGGGCGGCCAGGCCGGTCCTCCTGCTGGCGGCCCAGATCAACTTCGCCGTCGATTATGTCGCGAGCGTGCTGAAGGAACGACATATTCCGGTGATCGGCCCCTTGGACGAGCTGTCGCAGGGGATCCGGGTCCTGTTGACGGAGGATCTCCGGGGCGCGGTCATCATGGGAGCCTTTCGAGCGGAGGATCGCGAGCGGCTGGCCGAAATTCTGGAGCGCCAAGCACTGCCCTATCTGACGGTCAGGAGCGACGTGCAGGCCGAACAGGACGAAGATGGCGCCGCGCTGTTCCCTCCATTTGGCGCCTTTCAGGTGGCGGACTGGATCGCGGCGCTGGCGTGATCGGCACGGCAAGGCCGATGGATGTTGCGAATATCCTGACGGGTTTGATTGACGACGGAGCGTGAACGGTCCGGCTAGAGTAGGGCAACGGCTTTCACGATATTGCCGAGGGGGACTGGCTTTTGCAGTCGGACGACCTGAACTAGGTCAGCCGGGACCGCATCTGGATCGTATCCCGTCAGGAAGATGAACGGTACGCCGCGTTCCTTGAGCGCGTGCGCGATCGCAAAGCGTGGTCCGCCGCCGCCGAGGTTGAGGTCCAGAACGGCATGGGTCGGCATTGCCGTCTTCAGCAGATCGAACGTCGCTTCTTCGTTCGGGCAGGGACTAAGCACCGTGGCGCCAGCGCCGCGCAGCGCAGCAGCGGTGTCTCCCGCGATGTAATAGTCGTCCTCGACGACGAGCACATTGCAGCCCGTCAGATCCGGCGCTCCGGTCATATCCAGCGTTCCTCCAAACACAGCCGTTGGTGAGGGAGCGTCCGTCTCCAGGATGCTTTCACCTTCTTTCACCGGAAATTCCAGGCGGCAGCATGCACCGCCCGGCTCGATGCCGAGTCGGCCCGTCCCGCCCAGTTCGTAAGGTATTCTGCCTTCGATCAGGTCGCTGCCGAACCCGCGCCTGGTCACTGGCCCGCAAGCGGGAGCACCAGCCTCGGCCCAGTCGATCGCCAGCCACGTGCGGCCGCGCTTCTCGAACGGCGTCCATTCCACCCGCAAGCGGCCTTTCGGGACGGAAAGTGCACCATATTTCAAGGCATTAGTCGACAGCTCGTGGAGTGCGAGCGTCAGCACCTCGACCGCCTTGGGCGACAGCTGCACATCCGGTCCGACCAGTTCATACTGGCCGCCGCCGCTCGCCTGGGCGCTGACTTCGCTTTCGACGATATCCCGCAAAGAGCCGCCGGTGTTTACCTGCCGGGTGAGCAGCGCCTGCACGCGGGCGAGTGCGAGAAGTCGTCCTTCGAGCAGGTTTCCATACTCGTTCACGTCCGCCGCGCCGTCGGCTGACCGCCGCGTCATGGAGCGGATCATCGCCATGATGTTCCGCACCCTGTGCTGAAGCTCGAGCAGAAGCACGCCCTGATGATCCACGGCGAGTTTGGCCTCGGTAACGTCCTCGGCAATCCCGCCGATCCGCTGGAATTGGCCCGTGGCGTCCTCCAGTGGGAAATCGGTGTTCCTGATCCAGCGAAAGGCGCCGTCGGAGGACCGCTTGATGCGGAATTCGTGGACGATCGTCTGCCCCGTGCGCGCCGCCTCGAAACAGGCAACAGCTTCATCGCGATCATCAGGGACCACCATGACTGCCCAGCGCTTCACATCCCCCAGCAGTGCATCGGGTTGGACGCCATAGATCGCGGCGATGGCAGGGCTGGCGAATTCCATGTCCAGGCTGTTCGCTTCTCGAATCCAGAGACCGGCTGCAGACGCGTCGGCGAATTGTCGGAACCGCTCCTCGCTGTTGCGAAGCGCCCCTTCACCGCGCACGCGCTCGGCGGCTTCCCAGGCGCGTTCGGCGGCTTCCTCAACCAGGGCGATCTCGGCGGACGTCCAGCGGCGTGGAACCTTGCTCGTGACGCCCAGCGCGAAGATCGGAGCACCGTCACGGCGCAAGGGCCGCGACAGAAGCGCGGCGACACCCATCGATTTCAGGGCAACCTTATCCGCTTCGGATAGGGTCGGGTCGTTGGCGGTATCGTCGTAAACTAGAGTTTTCTCGAAAGTCTGGCGGCCTGCTTCGGGAAAGTCGGTAAAGCGAAGCGTGGCCGGTAGCGGCGCCATGTCGGGCGCGCGGACCTCACAGAGGACATTGGTCAAGTCGGCCGTCGGATTGTGCCTGGTCGCATAGCACCTGTCGACGAGCAGTTCCTCGGAAAGCAGTTGAATAGCGCGCTTGATGAGTGCCTGTTCGTCCGACTCCGACCGTATCGCGTCGGTGAAGCGCAGCAAGAAGGCCTGGCGCTGTTCGCTCTGCCGCAGGACTATCTCGACACGCTTGCGGTCCGTGATGTCACTATAGAGCACCGCAAAGCGATCGCCGCCGCGCGGGAATACGTTTATGCGCAGCCACCGATCGACATGCTCGAAATAATGTTCCTCGAGTACCGACTGGCCGCTGTCGACCACCTGAGCGTAAGTTTCCACATACCAGGGATCACGCCCGGGAAACGCCTCTGTGGCACGTCGGCCGCGGAGCGTCTCCGGGGCCATGCCGGTGTGGTGGACGATCGAGGGGTTCAGATCGATGTAGCGAAAGTCCACTGGATGGCCTGCATCGTCCCGTACAAGTTCGCAAACGGCAAACCCTTCGTCCATTTCCTCGAATAGTGTTCGAAACTTCTGCTCGCTTTCGCGCAGTGCCGATCGTTCGACTGCGGCTTCGTCGAGGGCGGAGGTGATTTGGAACGCGGCTGCGGCGAACCGCGCGAGGCTCTGCAAGATGCGCGCATCTTCTGCATCGAACCGTCCGTCTGGGGTATGCTTGATGGCCCAGAGGGTGCCGACTGCCTTGCCCTCTGCGTGCCAGGGCGTGAGAAGATTCTCATAGATACGTGTCTCGACGCCCCGGAGGGTCGGAAAGAACCGCTCGGCCTTGTCGAACAGCAGTACGCAGTTGCGTTCCATCACCGTTCCGCAGGGGCTCGCCTCGGCGGGCATCGTCCCATGAAGATTCGGCGCAAACGCGCCCGCGGCGGCGCACCAGTGGAGGACTCCGCCTGCTCCTTCAGGCTCTAATATGCTGATGCCCGCCGAGTCGGCATGGCACAGCTCCATGACGAGTTCGGCACACTTCTGCAGCACTCCGCGTGGGCGAGCCGCCATCTCCTGGGCCAAGAGCCCCAGCGCTCCGTTCTCGCGTTCGTAGTCTGGCGGTCGGGAAGGCCGGTTCGCCAGTTCGGCCGTCATCAGGACGTCATCGACCTTTGGGACGGGGCCGGGATTGGCAGTGCTCGTCATTCTAGTCTCATAGAGCACCATCGAACCGTGGCTGCTCCAAAGATCAAGAACCTAAGTGAGGAAATGGGCATTTCTCTGCAATGGCTTAAACTATGCTAGGCTGGCCGGGGGGGCTCCTGTCGGCCTGCCTCTCCGTGCCGCCGCAAGCCGCCAGGCTCTGATGTCTCCCATCTAATCGAACCGACCCCAATAGTTCGCAGCACCGGTCGCGACCCTCGCCATCGTCACAGCGCCACCGCCGCTGCTGGCGCAGCGTGGAGCCGTTCGATGTCGGCACGTGGAGGCGCACCGAATAGTCGCCTATATTCTCGGCTGAATTGTGATGGGCTCTCATAGCCGACGGCAAAGCCTGCCGTGCTCGCCGTGGCACCCTCCGTCAGCATCAGGCGTCTGGCCTCCTGCAACCGCAGCTGCTTCTGATATTCCAGCGGCGTCATGCGGGTGATCGCCTTGAAGTGTGCGTGGAGCGAGGAGGCGCTCATCCCGGCCTCGGCAGCGACGTCGTCGATGCGGATCCGCTCATCGAAACGGCGGCGGATGGCGGCGATCGCGCGGCTGACCTGATTGAGATGGCTGCCAGCGGTTGCGACGTGACGAAGCATCGGACCGTGCGGCCCGGTGAGCAGACGATAGAGGATCTCGCGCTCGATCAGCGGTGCCAGCGCGCGGATCGTGTCGGGTCGGTCGAGCAGTCCGACCAGCCGGCATGCCGCGCCGATCAGGTCGGGATCGCCGGGGTAGACGCCGAGCACCGACAGATTCGTACGGGCCACTCCGCCGCCCTCGCTCGCCATGAGATCGGCCAGCATCGCGGCATCGAGATCGATCTTGCAGCAGAGATAGGGTCGCTCAGGACTCGCATCGAGCACATGACCGACCAGCGGCAAATCGACTGAGACCAAAAGGTAATGAGCCGCATCATAGACCACGCTGTGCTCGCCGATCGACACCCGTTTCGACCCCTGGGCTATTATGCAAAGGGACGCCTCGTAGACGGCAGGCGTGGGGGTGCTCGGTGCGTCCGCCCGGATCAGCGACACATGCAACATCGCCGTGCTGCAAATGCCTGTACCCACGACGTGTCGATCGATGAGGGTGGCGAGTTCGGCGATCCGGTCCATGCCGACGATCCTTCCCCACTCGCGCGTCGGGGGCAAGCACCCAGCGCTTATTCTGGAGGATCGTGCAAGCCATTCGGGCGATCGCTCTACCGCCCGACATGGGCGATGGCCCATCTGCGTCCCGTCACCACAACGGAAAGGCTGCATCATGGCAGGAAATATCGACAAGGTCGTCCTCATCACCGGCGCGTCGAGCGGGATCGGCGAGGCAACTGCGCGCGAACTGGCCGGGACCGGCGCCCGGCTGTTCATCGGCGCGCGTCGCGGAGAGCGTCTGAGGGCACTGGCGGAGGAATTGGGCGAGACCGTCGCCTGGCGCGAACTCGACGTTACCGACGGCGCCGATTTCGACGCGTTCGTCGAGGCTGCTGAAGCACGCTTTGGTCGCGTCGACGTGCTGGTCAACAATGCGGGTGTGATGCCGCTTTCGCCGCTCGCTGCGCTCAAGCGCGACGAATGGAAGCGGATGGTCGACGTCAACATCCACGGCGTCCTCAACGGCATCGCCGCCGTGTTGCCCCGGTTCGTAGCGCAGAAGAGCGGCCATATCGTCAACGTCGCTTCGGTCGCCGCGCACATGGTGATGCCGACCGCCGCGGTTTATTGCGCCACCAAACATGCCGTGCGAGCGATTACCGAGGGGCTGCGGCAGGAGCATGACGAGGTCCGCTCGACGTTGATCTCCCCCGGCGTGGTCGCCACGGAACTTGGCCATGACATCACCGATCCTGAGATTGCGGCGGCACTGACCGGATGGCGGAAGAAGGCGCTGACGCCGGACGCGATCGCGCGAGCCGTTCGTTATGCCATTGAGCAGCCGGAGGGTGTCGACATCAATGAGGTGATCATACGCCCGACCGCAGCGGACATGTAAGTGCTTGGGCGTGCCGGTGCCGTAACTGGCACGCCCAACCGACGGGTTCGTCCCCATGACCAGCGGCAAGTATCGGACAGTTAGGAGCGGATCGGCAACGACCGGGGTCGGGTCGATGCGACCTCCCTTCGTTCGTCGAAGAGAGTGCGTTGCGTAATTCTGTGGGGGCAGGCCGATGCCGATCACCCATTCCGGTACAAGACGGGCATATCGGCGTGTGTTCCAGGTCGCTGAGGCGATTGTCGTTTTGTCGAAACACCAAAGTTGCGTATGGAGGTAGTAGCCATCTGACGGTTGGTGCCAAAAACCGCACTTCGCATCGCCGAGAGGGCTCGATTGCGATCGCCCGCCAAATGGACGTTCGTTGTTTGCGTTATAGCGACAGGTGACAACCATATGGCTCTATCACCCGATTATTACGCCGTTCTCGGGGTGCCCTCGACGGCCAGTCGCGACGCGATTCACTCCGCGTGGAAGGCACTGCTTCGTCAGTATCACCCCGATGCCAATCATGGTGTGGACGTTTCTGCTCGCGCCAAGGAAATCAACGAGGCGTATGCCGTTTTAGGCAAGAAGGAAGCGCGGGCAGCCTATGATCGTTTGCAGTCCAGGCCGTCCGTCCATCAGGCTGCCGCGGATCGCCCGCTTCACCCAAGGAAAGCGGGCAGGCGGCCTATGCGACCTAACCCGTCAATGCAGCCCAGCGGTAGCTTCTCGCAGCCGCTAGATACCAACGACTGGCTGATCGGCCTGCTACTGCTGATCCTTACCGCCGCGCCATTGGGTACGATCCTGGTTCTGTGTTACGAGGAGTCCGGATCAACCTCTACCGTCCGACATGGCGTGACCGTTCACCGCGTTCCTTAGCTTGCCGCCAAAGCCGTTCGCGCGTCTTCTGGCACGGAACGCGAACTTCGACAGCCAGCTTTATAAAAAGCGGCCGCAACGCAGTGACGAACGAGCGACCGAAGTCGGGCAGCAGAAGAAGGATCACGAATGTGATCTTGAGTCTTCATGGCATTGAACAACGTCATTCAACCGAGACGGCACCCTCGGCCCCGTTCCACTTGCCCGCGAGGCCCGGCACCTCCTCGAGTTGGTGCACCTTGCTAAAGCTGCCACGCTCGTCCCGATATCTCACGATCTCGAAACCATGCCCTCTCAACTGGGGCACCGTATCCAGCTCCGCTGCGGTCGCGCTATTCAGGTCGATCATGAACGTCTCCTATTGATCGATATGAACGAACGGTGCTGGATGGTGTGCCATCGATTGCCAGATGGGCGTTTGTTTGTCGGATCGGGGGGCCGCGGCTATGCCGACGTGGTGTTATCCCTATCCGGGTATTACAATCTCGGGCCGCGTATCCCTTCGGAATGCCGCCCTGCCGGACAATCGGTGCAACCGACAATGGCTATGCCAGATTCAGCATCCAAAGGTGTACGCCGCCAGTCACAAATAGGCGCTCTTCGCGGATGTCGAACGCGCAATTGCTGCATGTTTCAGGGGTCGGTACGGTAGCGAGATGCGTGCCTGCGGCGTCGAACAGCTCGACCCCCTTTGCCGAACTGCTCCATAGCCAGCCGCGTCGGTCGACGGTGAAGCCATCGGGTATTCCTTCGGCCACCGTCGCGAACTGGCGTCGGTTTGACAGCGTGACCCCGTCCCAGTCGAAGGCATAGATCGCGACCTCGCCCTCGCCATGCTCGGGTGTCTGCGAGGCGTAAAATGTCCGCTGATCGGGCGAGAAGGCGAGGCCGTTGGGCTGCGCCATGTCGGCCATCCGCTGCACCGCGCCGTCATTGCCGATCCGACAGATCGCGGTGCGCCCGCTTTCCGAACTGCCGGGCACGCCTTGTTTGGGATTTTCCAGCCCGAAGGTCGGGTCGCTGAACCAGATCGCCCCATTGGGGGCGACGATCAGGTCGTTGGGCGCGTTGAGGCGGCTGCCCTCCGCTGCCCATGCGATCGGCGTTGCAACGCCTTTACCGTCGGACCGGCTGATCGCGCGACGACCATGTTCGCAGTGCACCAGTGCGCCATCCGGCAGCACGGCATTGCCGTTGATGAACGGCGTCGCGTCGAGCAACACGTCGACTGCACCGTTCTCGCGCCAGCCCAACACACGGCGGCCGACAATGTCGCTCCATACCAGCGTTCGTTCGTGCGGCCACCAGGTCGGCCCCTCGCTCCAACTCGCCCGATCGTACAGCGTGACGAGCCGGGCGTCACCGAGCACCGCATTCGCATCGTCATGGTGGATAACAGGGGGAGCCACCTCGGTCGGCTCGGGCGGTCCGGGCTGACGCAACCGGGCAGGAAACAGCAACGGAGTGAGCGGCGTCGCCTGTGCGTCCGTCATGCCCCGAACGGATCGCGTGTCTGCGCGGCGGGCGATGTGGCGAACTGGATCATGATCTGGAAACAGGGCTCGTCGCCGATCTGGCCCGATCGGTGCCCCTTGCCATCGGTCGTGTCCTGGTCCTGGCCGAAATGGATGTCGCCCGGCCCCATTTCCACACGATTTCCGTCCATCGTCTCGATGAACCAGCGACCGCGCAACGGAATCACCCATTGCGGCTTGGGACTTTCATGCCAGTCCCCGACCCAGCCCACCGGCAAAATCGCGAAGTTGATCGCGCTCACTTCGCCGGGGAACGGCCGCATCCATTGCGGGTCCGCTCCGCCGCCCACACTTTTCTGACCAAAGCCGGTCATGTGCGACAGGTCGATCCGGCTGCCGCCATCCGCGCCGGTCCACATATGGAGGAAGGGTAGCACCGGCGGCTGCTCGGCATCGGTGCCGTCGTTGTCCAGCGTCACCCCGGTCGGCAGATCGGTCATCCTCGTTTCCTCCATCCTGACGACCCGGCAGGATCGTACAGCGATGGCCCAACGGCGTGGGCGCGCGGAGGTTTCGTGTGATTCGGAACGTTGTGGGCTTCGGAACCGGCGGCGCGGTTTCACGATTTGGCGCGATCGCCCAGGCGGGATTCGTCGTCGCCGCTGCCGAATATCGCGTCGTGCCCGATGTCTTTCCGCCGCCGCTCGAGGATGGCACCCTCCGCAGCCTTTCCAACGGTCCTTCGGCCCGTCGGAACCTTGGGCCGTTCCGCCCACCACGCGGCGGGAAAACAGGTCGATCACGACCGCCAGATAGGCGAAGCCTTCCAGCGTGCGAATATAGGTGATGTCCGTCACCCAGGCCCGGTCCGGCGCAGCGACGTCGAACTGGCGGTCCAGCGTGTTGTCGACCGCCAGGGACGGCTTGCCCCCATTGGCTGGGGGGGCAGCGCTTATAGCCGATCTGCGCCTTGATGCCCGCCGATCTGGTCAATCTGGCAATACGGTCCGGGCAGCGGGTTTCGCCGTGATCCAGCAGGTCGTCGTGCAGCTTGCGGTATGCGGCGATGCCGACCAATTGCGCGGCTCGCTGCGCGATGCAGGTGCCGTTCCAATCATCCCGGGCCGTCGCAACCGTAAGCGCATCATCCGCTATGATAAGGACCGATGCCGCAGTCGGCACCTTATCGAGAACGCCTTCTGCCGCCTCAAAGATTTCCGTCGCGTCGCCACTTGCTATGACAAGCTCGTCGCCAACTTTCTCTCGGGCGTAGCCCTCGCCACCGCGTTGGCCTTCCGCCTCTGATTGGGTCTCGACCCTGAAATATAGTGAATAAATCATCTTCCGAATAAATCGGAGGTATATGAATAGCTGTACCTGCGAATCAATTAGCGGCGCAGAATTAAGGAAAGTTCATTTGTCGAAGATATAAATATCGAGTACAATCGCCTATTTGAATGCTGTGGCGAACGGGAAGGTCCTGTAAACCTTCCCGCTCCCTTAAATGCTATAGTTACGAGTGCAGCGACGCTGCATCGAGGTCCACATTCAACTCCCGCGACCAGAGGCGCAGCGCGCGGCACTGGCCGACAAAGGTCTTGGCGTCCTTGGCCTTGGCAAGGCCGACAAAGCCTTCGTCCCGTTCCGTCACCCCGGCGGCGTCGAACAGGGCATTGGCGGCGTCGTTGTGACCGATGAATTTGCAATGGGCGAAGGCATCGGCGACGAAGTCCTTGGCTGTCGCATCCTTGGCGAGCATGGCCACGCCCGTCTCGGATGGCAGGACCGCCACCGCGTCGTAGAGCACCGAGGGGCCGCCATCGATCTTCTGCTTGGCGGCGACCTTCTTGCCGTCGTCGAGCGTCACGCCGCCGATTTTGGGCGCGACGACCTCCCACAAACCGCCTTCAGCCTCCAGCGCCTTGGTCAATGCGGCGAACAGATCGGCGCTGCTGCCGTCCGTCAGCAGGATGCCCATCTTGCGCCCCTTGAAGTCCTTGGGACCGTTGGACAGGATGCTCAGCTTGGCCGAGGGCGGGAGGTCGAGCGTCGGTTTGGCGGCCTTTGCCGGTTCGGGCAGATCGAGACCCAACCCATCCGCGACCGTTGCGGCCAGTCCTTCGTCGATCAGGCGCAGATGCGAGACGGCGCGCGCGCGGATATCGACCCGCTCGACCTTCGACAGTTCGAACACCAGCGCGTCGCCGATATGCTTCTGCTCGATGGGCTGCTGGCTGATGAAGAACTGCCGCGCCTGGCTGTAATGGTCGGCAAAGGTCTCTGCGCGGATACGCTGCTTGGTGCCCTGTACCTCGGCGGGGAAGCTGCGATAGCCGATGGTCGGGTTCTCACGCGGCCCGCCATCGGGGCCCCAGCTATTGGGTTCATAATTGGCGCGCCCCTTGGGGTTGCGCATCGCCATATGGCCGTCCTGCTGGAAGTTCATCACCGGGCAGCGTGGCGCGTTGACCGGGATATGGGTGAAGTTCGGCCCGCCCAGCCGCTTCAACTGCGTATCCAGATAGGAGAAGTTGCGCCCGTGCAGCAGCGGATCGTCGGAGAAGTCGATGCCCGGCACGACATTCTGGGTACAGAAGGCGACCTGTTCGGTGTTGGCGAAGAAATTGTCGACATTGCGGTTCAGGGTCAGCGTGCCGACGATGCGGACAGGCACCTCTTCCTCGGGGATCAGCTTGGTCGAATCGAGGTGGTCGAAGGGCAGGCGGTCGGCCGTTTCCTGATCGAACAACTGAACACCCAGATCCCATTGCGGAAAGTCGCCGCCTTCGATGGCGGTCCACAGGTCGCGGCGGTGGAAATCGGGATCGGCACCGTTGATCTTGACCGCCTCGTTCCACAGCACCGATTGCAGGCCCTGGCGTGGTTTCCAATGGAATTTGACGAAGGTCGACTTGCCCTCGGCATTGACCAGCCGGAAGCTGTGGACGCCGAAACCCTCCATGGTGCGGAAGGAACGCGGAATGGTCCGGTCGGACATCTGCCACATGACCATATGCCACGCTTCGGGGCTTAAGGACGCAAAGTCCCAGTAATTGTCGTGCGCCGACTGGGCCTGGGGAAAGGCGCGGTCGGGCTCCTGCTTCACGGCATGGACCAGATCGGGGAACTTGATGGGGTCCTGGATGAAGAAGACGGGAATGTTGTTGCCGACAATGTCCCAGTTGCCTTGTTTGGTATAGAATTTGACTGCGAAGCCGCGCACGTCGCGCGCCAGGTCCATCGACCCCTTGTTGCCCGCGACCGTCGAGAAGCGGACGAAGACCTCGGTCTGCTGGCCGACCGTGCTCAGCACATCGGCTTGGGTGTAATCGGCCAGACTGTCGGTCAGTTCGAACACGCCGTGCGCGCCATAGCCGCGTGCATGGACGACGCGCTCGGGGATGCGCTCATGGTCGAAGTGGAAGATCTTCTCGCGCAGGATGAAGTCTTCGAGCAGTGTCGGTCCGCGCTCACCGGCGCGCAGGCTGTTCTGATTGTCCGAGACGGGAACGCCCTGTTGGGTGGTCAGCGTCCGAGCCGTGTCGTCGGTGCTCTGGTGCGTCTCCCCCCCATGGCCCTGTGGCTCGGCATAATGCGTGGGCGTATCCGACCCGGCGGGAAGGGCAGGGGGCGTGGTGGACGTCTCGCCCTTTGTCACGCCTGCGCGGGACTTCGTCTTGTTCGCCATGATGCTGCCTTTGCGTCGTTGAGGAATGCCTGCCTTCCCAACGCGCGGATTGAACAATCGCCCTCTCACTAAATGATTGATATTAATCAACGCTTATTGGAGGCACCTGTCGTACACATGCGTCATTGATCTGGATGGGTCGCCGCAATCTGCCGGGCATGGGAGAATGATTCTGAACGAGGACATCCCCGTGGTCATCTGTGTTCCGGCGCGCAACGAGGCGGTCCTGCTGCCCCAATTGCTGTCGGCGATCGCCGGACAGTCGGTGGGCGGGAATCGCGTGCACCTCTGCTTGTATCTTGACGATTGCCGGGACGGCAGCCGGGACATGCTGGATCGTATGCAGCCGGTCTTGCCGTTCGGGGCTACCATTAAGCTGGGGCCTCGGGGTACGGAGCCCAATGCAGGTATGGCCCGCCACGCGGCGCTGGCGATGGGCCTCGAACGGCTGGCTGGCGCAGAGGGGCTGTTGTTCACGACCGATGCCGACAGCATGCCGCATCGCGATTGGATCGCGGCGGGGTGCCGGGCCCTCCAGGAGGCGGACGTGGTGGCGGGGCGTATCCTTCGCTTCGACGCGACGCGCGATCCCCGGCAGTGCCGCATCGAACGCTATTATGATCGGCTCCACCAATATCGACGCCTGGTCGACCCGGTGCCATGGGAGGCGCGGGATAGTCATCATTTCGGCGGGGGCGCCAATATAGCGGTCCGTGCTTCCGCCTATCGCGCGATCGGCGGGTTTCGGCCCCTGCCATCCGGCGAAGATGCCCGGTTTCTCGATGACGCGGCGAGGGCCGGTTTCCGTGTCCGCCGCGACGGGGCCATGGCGGTCGACACGTCTTCCCGCCGCGATGGACGGGTCGCCGGGGGCCTTGCGGACGTGTTGCGAGCGCTGGACCACGGCGAAGTGCCATCCATGGCCGACCCACGCGGATCGGCATGGCAATGGCACGCACAGGCGGCGGCGCGGCGGAGTTTCACGACGATCAACCAAATGGATGTCCGCGTGGCGCTGGGGCAGATTCTGGGCCTGACGGCGGATCATGTTCTGGGCGTGGCGCGCGACTGCCCCAATGGCGAGGCATTCGCGATGCGTATCGTTCCCGCGCCCGCGGTCCATGACGCCATGGTGTCGCTGACCGCGGCCGAAGACATTCTGGGCGAACTGGAAAGCCGCTGGTGCGAGGTCGCGGCATGACGATGATGGCCGATCAACTAAAAGCCGCGATCGCTGGCCTGGGCTGGGCCGATGATTCGCCCGGCGATCCGCAAACGGCGGACGAGTTGATCGCGCTGCTGGCGAGGCTATACGAAATCGGCCGCCGCGACCTTCCGCTCGCCCGCCTGGTCGAGGGGCATGTCGATGCCGTGCAGATCGTCCGGCGCTACGGCACGGCCGCGCAGGTCGACATGCTGCGCCGTGCGCTGGCACGCGGCGCGACGCTGGGGGTGTGGAATGCCGGGCTGCAGGGCGAGGCACTGCGGCTGGACGACGGGCGGCTGAGCGGTGGCAAGAGCTATGCCTCGGGGGCGGGTGTGCTGAGCCATGCGCTGGTCACGGCGGACACGTCCGCGGGCGTGCAACTGCTCCTCCTCGACCTTTCGCGCGTACCTCCGGCGATCGATACCGATTGGTGGCGGGTGATCGGCATGCAGCGATCCGAGACCCATCAGGTGCGCTGGCATCATGCGCCGATCACCGATGCGGATCGGATCGGCCAGCCTGATAGCTATGCGTGCGAGCCCTTTTTCAGCGGCGGCGCGCTGCGTTTCGTGGCGGTTCATGCGGGCGGGGTGGCGGGCATCTGCGACCTTAGCCGCGATCATCTGGTGAAGACGGGGCGCTCCGACGACCCCTTCCAGGTCGCCCGGATGGCCGAGCTGTTCGCACTGGCCGATGGTGCCGCCGCCACCGTGCGGCGGACGGCGCGGATGTGGTTCGAGGATGTGGACCGGGGGGATGAGCCGCGGCTGGCGCGCGTGGCGGCGGCCCGACTGGCGGTGGCCGAGGCGGCCGAGCGGGCGATGGTCGTCGCGCGCGAGGCGGTGGGGCTGGCTGGCCAGTTCCATAGCCATCCTCTGTCGGCCATGCTCAGCGATCTGGCGGTCTATCTCCGCCAACCCGCCCCCGACGCCCAAAGGCTCCGCATCGGTCGCGCGGTTCGACAGGGTCTGTTGGTGCCAACCTTGTGAAGCTGGATCTCAAAGCCGTTCGCCGCGCGATTGTCGTCGCGCCCCATCCCGATGACGAGGTCATCGGGGCTGCTGGCTTGATACAGGCCTTGCGGCGGCAGGGCAGCATGGTTCGGGTCATCGTGGTCAGCAATGGCGCTGCCTCGCATCCCGACAGTGCGGCATGGCCTCCCGACCGGCTGATTGCCGCGCGGCGTCGGGAAAGCCTGTCGGCGCTCCGCCGTCTGGGGGTGACGCGTGATCATGTTACCTTTTTGGGGCTGCCCGATGGCGGGCTTTCCACGCGACCGGTGCTGTGTCGCCAGCTGCTGAGCCGGGCAATATGTCATTGCCGGGATGTGGATATGCTCGTCGGGCCCGCCATGACCGACGGGCATCCCGATCACCGGGCCGTGGCGGCGGCGCTTTGGGATACTCGGTTCGCCGGACGACGCATGACCTATCAGGTCTGGCCGCCGCAACGCGCGAGGGTCGCCCGAGGCCGGACCGTTACGCTGGCGGGCGGGGCGGCGGCGAAGCGATCGCTGATCCGGATGCATCGCACCCAATTGGGGGCGATCACCGACGATCCTCATGGCTTTGCGATCGCATGCCATGAACTAGCGGTCTTCGCGCACCCGGTCGAACAGTTCGTCGAGGACAGGCGATGAGGCCTATCGATCTTACGGGTTTTGCCGAGAAATTTGCGGCCCATGACGACCCCTGGCGGACCTATTCCGATCGCGACGAAGCCGTGAAGCGCGCGGCGATCCTGCATGCCCTGGGGCCAGGCCCCCTTGGCCGCGTGCTGGAGCTGGGAAGCGGCAACGGATCTAACAGTCGGGCCATGGCCGCTCGCGCCTTGCGTCTTCATGCGACAGAGGGGACCGTCGAGGGTACGGCTCTGACGGCCCGCGCCATCGCGGATCGCCCTCGCGCCCGTGCCATCCGCTTGGCTTTGCCTGCAAGCTTCCCGCAGAGGAACTATGACGCGATCGTGATCGCGGAACTCCTCTATTATCTTCCCCCGCAAGCGATGAGGCATGTCGCCAAGTGCGTCGCCCAGGCGCTACGCCCCGGCGGACGACTGGTGCTCGCGCATCACCGGATCGACTATTACGACTTCGCGCAGCACGCCGCCGGGATACAGCAACGCTTTCTCGACCTGACCGGCACGTCCTGGCGGACGGATACGGTGCGTCGTCAAAGACGATGGCATGTCATCGTCGCACGCCCGATTTGTGGATGACCGCCCCGGCGGCCAGGCCACTTTCGACCATCGTTCTTCTGCATTCCTGCGATAGTAGTTCAAGGGAAGTGTTCGATAGCTTCCAAGAAAAGGCGCTATGATCCGGGAAGCTCTACTATCAGCATCAAATGCCCATATTTGGGGCTTGCCGCTAGCGTTTTAGCTGAGTTTTCAACTCCGGCAGGACCTTGATTTCAAACGACGGGGCGGATGGGGCGGCAAAGCGACGGACTGCAGCTCGGACCTGCTTGGGCGTCACGGCCTGCCTGCTGGTCACGCCGTCCCGGATTGCGGCGACTTCCGCCGGATTGTCCAAGTTCGCCATGATGAGGCCAGCCCAAAAGTCGTTGCCCTTTGTCGCGCGCTCGATGGCGCCCACCGTCGTTGCCTTGGCGCGGGCAAAGGCATCGGCATCCGGGCCGTGCGCGGCTATATCCGTGATGACGGCCGTCAGCGCTGCCTCAAAGTCGGCCATCCGGTCGGTTCGAAGCTGGGCGCCAGCGATGAGGGCGCCGTAATGCGGAATGTCGCCGCCGCCGTAATTATAGCTGACGAACGGTGCATAGCTGCCGCCCTGGGTTTCGCGGAAATCTTCGGTTAGGCGGGTCTGGATCAGGCTTGCCGCAAGTTCGAGCGCCCGTCCGGTCGTGACGTCATCGAACAATCCCTGGGTCGGCCATATGCGTGCCACCATCGCCTGTGTGGGGTCGCCGCGATGCTGAAACACGACAGGATCGGCGGCAGGCAAGGACGCGGACACCGCGCGCTGCGCCGCATCCAATGGCACATTCTCACGGGAGGGCAGGGTGCCGAAGCTCTTGGCGACCGCCGCGATGATCGCGTCCCGATCAAAGTCGCCGACAACGCCTACCTTTACCGGCCCCCGGCTCAGCCGCTGCTGCCAATAGGACTGGAATGCGGGCAGCGTCACCGCGTCGACCTCAGTGATTGGCGGTGTCGCCCGGAAACGCGTATCGCCGCCAAACAGATAGGGAGTGGCGAATGCGGAGAACACCGCCCCAGGTTGATTGTAGATAGCCTGATAGGCGGCGTTCGTCGCGTCCTTCAGCCGCGCCAGCGGGGCGGGTCGATAGTTCATCTGTGTCATGGCGACCGTCATCAGCCGGAACATGTCGGCGACATCGTTTCGGTCGCTATCGCCACGCAGCAACACCCCGTTCAGGGCGGTCCCGATCCCGAACCCGACCGCTCGCCCCGACAGAAGGCGGGTCAGTTCGTCGGGGGAAAGGCCACCATAGCCGCTCGCCAGCAAGGCGCCGTTCGTCCATATGAGGCCCGGATCGTTGGGACGTTCGCCCAGCACGCCATGCCCGATCAGCACACTGACGCGGATCTTGTCCTTTTCGAAAGCCGTCCGCTTGAGATCCAGTTCGACGCCGTTGGAGAACAGGACGCGCTCCACGTCCAGACCCGGCACGATCGATGTCGAGGCGACGGTGGCCGGATGACCGGATAGCTTCAGGTCATCGAACGACACGGTGCGAACGGCCGCCTCGCGACTGGCGGCCACCTGTCTGGCACCGGCAAGAGCCGTCTGTACCACCGCATCCCCGCCCGTAACCGGCGTCGAGCTGTACACGATGAGTCGGGGGTCGGGGGACAGAAGGCGTCGGATGGCGGCTTGCACGGTCGTCGGCGTGAATGCCTTTTGCTGCGCGACGAAGAGGTCGCGGTAGAATGTGCTCGGCCCGGACACGTCTCCCTGGTCGACGTCGCCGATGAAGCTGTTCGCCAAATCGGCTGACGTGCGGGTATCCTGCTCCGCGATCCGGCGGTCGAGCATCTTGGTGACGAAGGTCACCTGCTGGTCGATCTCCGCCTGGGTCGGGGGAGACGCGATCGCACCGTTCAACACGCCATAGGCCGTGTTCAGCGCCGCCTTCCATGCGCCGGGTTTGGGAACGACACCGACGGTCAGTTGATCCTGGACATGACGGCTGGCATTGAGGGCCACCCCGGCATTGACGACCGCCTCGCCCTTTTGCGCCTCCGTCCCCAGACGGGCGTTCAGAATGCCGACCGCGATCCAGTCGAGATATTGCCGCTGCTGACGCGACACCGTCCAAGGACGATCGTCATGCGGCATGACATAGGCCAGCTGGAAGCTGTTGGGGATCAAGGGATCGGTGACGACCGCGGCAGGCTTTGCCGGGCGGACGGGGGCGCCGTAATCGGGCTCGCTCGGTTCGCTCCCCGAGGCAGACCAGTCACCGAAGGCGCGGCGCACGCCCGCTTCCAGCATGGCGGGATCGGCATCGCCGGTCACGACGACCACGGTGCGCGACGGCCGGTACCAGCGTTTGTAATAGGCCTTTAGTCGTTCGGCACTGGCGGCATCCAGCGTCGCCTCCGACCCGATGACGTCGCGGTCTGCAGCCTTGGTCCCGGCCAAAAGCAGCGGATTGGCGATCTGCTTCACCTTCTCGGCCATTGGCGGCATCCGCAACGCGCGTTCCGCCAGCACGACCTTCCGCTCGGTCGCCAGGGCGACCGGATCGATCGTCGCACGGCTCATCATCTCGGCCAGCACGGCCATCGCCTGATCGTAGGAGGTGCCATCATTCTTCGGCAGGTCGAGGACGAAGGTCGTGGCGGTCAACGTGGTGAAGGCATTGGTGTCGCTACCGAAGCTGGCGCCGAGACGCTGCCATATCTTGATGCCTTCGCCATCCGCGAAATGGTCGGTTCCACGGAACACCATGTGCTCGAGCATATGGGTCCAGCCCTGCTGCTCGTCGGTTTCCATCAGCGCGCCGTCAGCGACCCTGATCCGTACCGAGATAGTGCCGGGGGGCTGCGTTCCGCGGCGTACGGCGAAGCGGAGGCCATTGGGAAGGGTGCCGGTACGCCACGCCGGATCCAGCGGAATTTCGCTCCCGGCGTTCTGCCACGACGTCGGCAGGCCCTGGCTGATGATCGGCTTCGTGGCAGGCGCCTGTGCCAGAGTCGATGTCGAGGCCATAAGCGATAGGGTGAGGTACATGCCGCGCGTAATAATCATCATGACTTAGTGGCCTGACTTGGAATTTGTTACGCCTGGAATCCTTTTTGAAATGGTTGATGCTGTTTTGGATGAAACTCAAGGGGTATTTGTAAGTGTGATTATTAAATATGGTGGCATGAGTATTGAAATGACTTGATGGAAGGTTGATAGGTGTGTCGAAATATGAAATTTTGTATTGCCGCCAAGTGATTGGAAGGAGTGATGCGCGGTGTCATTCTAGGTGTTCAGTCCCGGCATTTGGTGGATCGGGTTGACGATGAACCGGTCTGGCTCTGACGTCCAGATCTTGGCGATGTATTCATAGGGTGTGAGGCCGCTGAGCGTCTTGAGGCGTCGGGCAA
>Ga0308159_1001531_pt1 | contig 32568 bp, 28 predicted proteins | sample PhyCR1_FD_201040 | JGI IMG/M metagenome (GOLD analysis project Ga0308159, IMG submission 201040) | Phyllosphere microbial communities from UC Gill Tract Community Farm, Albany, California, United States - DLSLC.R1 | ecosystem: Host-associated > Plants > Phyllosphere > Unclassified | place: USA...
TTCGACCAGATGGTGGACATCCACCTCAAGGGCACGTTCTTCCTCACGCAGAAGCTGCTGCCGCTGATGAACGACGGCGGGCGCATCCTGAACGTGTCGTCGGGCCTCGCGCGGTTCGCGCTGCCGGGCTATGCCGCGTATGCGGCGATGAAGGGCGGGGTGGAGGTGCTGACCCGCTACCTGGCCAAGGAGCTGGGCGCGCGCGGCATCGCCGTGAACGTGGTGGCGCCCGGCGCGATCGAGACGGATTTCGGCGGCGGCGCGGTACGTGACGACGCGCAGCTCAACGGCTTCATCGCCGGCCAGACGGCGCTGGGCCGCGTGGGCCTGCCGGACGACATCGGCGGCGTGGTCGCGGCGCTGCTGCAGCCGGGCACGGGCTGGGTGAACGCGCAGCGCATCGAGGCGTCGGGCGGCATGTTCGTCTGAACCCGATCAGAAGGTTTCCCAGTCGTCGTCGCCTCCGCGTGCGGCCGGGGAGGGCGCAGGTGCCGCGGTGCGCGGCAGTGCGGGCGCAGCGGCCGGGGCGCGGACTGGTGCTGCAGGGCGGGGCGCTGCCACCTTGGGCATCGCGGCGGGCGCGGCACGGGAGGGAGCTGCGGCCGCAGCCGGGCGCACCGGCCGGGCCACGGTGGCCACGGGTGCCGCCGGTGACGCGGTGGCGCCCTGCATGCCCGCCGGAATCCGGAACACGCTCACCGCCTGCGAGAGCTGCCCCGTCTGCGCCTTCAGCGAGCCGGTGGCGGCCGCTGCCTCTTCCACCAGCGCCGCGTTCTGCTGGGTCACCTGGTCCATCTGCGAGACGGCCTGGTGCACCTGGTCGATGCCCCGGCTCTGTTCCCCGCTCGCGGCGCTGATCTCGGCGACGAGGTCGTTCACGCGCTGCACGCTCTGCACGATCTCGTCCATGGTGCGGCCGGCCTCCGCCACCTGGCTGGAGCCCTCGGCCACGCGCGAGACCGAGTCGCCGATCAGCGCCTTGATGTCCTTCGCCGCGGCGGCGCTGCGGCCCGCCAGGGCGCGCACTTCGCCGGCCACCACGGCGAAGCCGCGGCCCTGCTCGCCGGCGCGCGCGGCTTCCACCGCCGCGTTGAGCGCGAGGATGTTCGTCTGGAAGGCGATGCCGTCGATCACGCCGATGATGTCGGCGATCTTGCGGCTGCTCTCGTGGATGGCGCCCATCGTGTCCACCACGCCCGCCACCACCTGGCCGCCGCGGGTGGCGGTGCCGGCCGCGGAGGAGGCGAGCTGGCTGGCCTGGCGGGCGTTGTCGGCGTTCTGGCGCACGGTGCTGGTCAGCTCTTCCATGGCGGCCGCGGTCTGCTGCAGGGAGCTGGCCTGCTCTTCCGTGCGCGACGACAGATCCTGGTTGCCCGCGTCGATCTCGCTCGATGCGGTGGCGATGCTGTCCGTGCCCGAGCGCACGCGGCCCACCACCTGCGCGAGGCTTTCGTTCATGTCCTTCAGGGCCTGCAGCAGCTGGCCCGTCTCGTCCGTGGACGTGACGGTGACGTGGCTGGTGAGGTCGCTCGCCGCCACGGCGCGCGCCACGCGCACGGCTTCCGACAGCGGCCGCACGATGCCGCGCGTGAGCCACACCGCGCAGGCCGCGCCCAGCGCGAGCGCGAGCAGGCCCAGCACGGCGAGCAGCAGGCGGCTCTGCGCATGGATGTCCTGGATGTGCGCCGCGGTGGCGTCGATGTCGGCGCGCTGCAGGTCCAGCAGCTTCTGAATCAAAGCCACGTACTCCTTCGTGGCCGGCAGGTAGACCTGGGTGAGCAGGCGTTCGGCCTCTTCGGCCTGGCCCGCGGCCTTGGCTTTCACGGCCTGGTCGCGCGACGCGAGGTAGGCCGCGCGGGCCCGGCTGATGTCCGCCCAGACGGCCTTCTCGGCGGGACTGTCGAGCAGCGGTTCGATCTTCTCGACGAGCTTCGCGGCCTCGCGCGTGGTCATGGCCGAGTCCTCGGCGAAGAAGCCCGCCAGCGACGGGTCGGTGCTCTTGACGATGGCCGTGGTGCGGCGCGCGGCGCTGTCCACGTAGCGGTACCAGTCGCTGATCATGCGCTCGTTGGCGAGCGGCAGCTGGGTCATGTCGTGCGTGGCCTGGGCGACGCTCTGCAGCCGCCAGAGGCCGAAGACGGTCATCAGGGCCATGAGGCCGAGCACCATGGCAAAGCCGGCGCCGAGGCGTGCGCCGATGGGGAGATTTCGCATGGGGTTTCCTGGAGGTCGATGCGGGAGGGGCCGCCGGGGCCGCAGGGGCGCAGCAGGGAGGGGCGATGCAGCCGCGCGCACGGGCCCGTGGGCCGCTTGCGCACGCAGGCGTGGCAGGTTATCGGCAGCGGGGGCCGTGCCTTGAACGCGACAGGAGAAAAAAAACGGGCGCCCGGCCCGCGCAGCCCGACCGTATCAGCGGCGGAATCGGCCGTCCGCGCCGACGATGGAGAGGTCCGCGAAGTCGAGCCCCGAGTGGTCCGTGGGGCTGTAGCCCACTTCCAGGCCGCCGAGGTCGAATTTGCGCATGCCCTCGAGTGCTGCCTGCAGCGTGGCCCGCGTGGGCTTGGGGCCGGCGCGCCGCAGCCCTTCCACCAGCACCTTGGCGGAGGCGTAGCCTTCGAGCATGGCGGCGCTGAGTTCGCCGTCCGGCGTGCCCTTCTTCGCGAGCGCCTGCGCCTCCTTCACCATCGGTACCGCCACGGAGCGTTCGTTCGGGAACACCTGGGTGACGATGGTGCCCGCGGCGTTGGCCCCCAGGCCGGCGACGAAGCCGGGCGTGGCGTTGTTCGACAGGGTCACCAACTGCGCCTTGGAGCCGGCCGCGCGGATCGCCGCAATGCCTTCCGCCACGGCCTGCGCGGTGCCGACGATCAGCACGCCCTGGGCGTTGGCGCGGGCGACCTCGGCAGCCAGGCTGCTGAAATCGGGTCGGTTGCGGTCGAACGTGGCCTGCATCGCGGGTTCCAGCCGGGCCCGCCCCAGGCCGCGCAGGGCGCCCTGCAGCGCGTCGTTGCCGAAGCTGTCGTCCACCGTGAGCAGGGCGATGCGCTGCATGCCGATGCCGGCCAGGTGGCCCATGGCCTTCTCCGCCTCGCGCTGGTAGGAGGCGCGCACGTTGAACACGTGGCGGCGCACGGGCGTGTGCAGCACCATCGCGCCCGTGGAGGGGCCGACGAGCGGCACCGCGTGGCGGTCGAGCAGCGGCAGCACCGCTTCGGTGTGGGGCGTGCCGCGCGTGAGGAAGAGGGCGATGACGCCCTTCTGTTCGATGAGCGTGCGGGCGTTCTCGGCCGACACCTTCGGATCGAAGCGGTCGTCCAGCGACACGAGTTCGACCTTCTCGCCGCCCACGCCGCCCTCGGCGTTCACCGCGTCGAGGTAGAGCTTCGCGCCGCGGGTCACGTCCTGCACGCCGGCCGAGACGGGGCCGGTGAAGCCCGCCGTCTGCCCGACGAGCAGTTGCGCCGATGCAGGGGGCGACGCCAGCGATGCGGCGAGAAGAAGCAGGGCGGCGAAGGCGAAGCCGGAGGGCCGGCGTGCGGAAGGGGTCATGGAGTGGGGCGCGGCGGAGGCCGGCGAGGTCGGGAACGAACGGGGCGAAGGGAAATCGCCCCGATGGTGCCGCCTGGCCGGCGGTCTGCCATCCGCACGTTCCCGAGGTACGCGCAGCCGCGCGCGCGGGCTGCCGGGCGGCCCCTGCCGCGTCAGTTCAGCTTCAGCTTCTGCTTGGCCACCACGCCCTTGTAGAGCTCGTACTCGGCCTTGGTCTGCGCCGTGAATTCCTCCGGCGTGTTGCCCACGACGAGCGAGCCCGTGTCTTCGATGCGCTGGCGCACGGCCGGGTCTTCGAGCGTCTTCTTCACGGCCTGCGAGATCTTGTCCACCACCTCGCGCGGCAGGTTCTTCGGGCCGTGGATGCCGTAGAACGCCATCCGGTTCACGGGCTCGAAGCCGACTTCCTTGAAGGTGGGCACGTCGGGCATCGAGGGCAGGCGCTGGGGCGCCGCCACCGCGATGGCGATGAGCCGCTTTTCCTTGATGAACGGCAGCGCGGAAGGCAGGTTGTCGAAGATCATCGGCACCTGGCCGGCCACCGCGTCGTTGAGGGCCGGGCCCGCGCCCTTGTAGCCGATGTGCTCCAGCCCCAGGCCGGACAGCGACTTGAACAGCTCCATCTGCAGGTGGCCGATGCCGCCCGTGCCGGAAGTGGCGAACGAATACTTGCCCGGATTGGCCTTCACCTCGGCCATGAACGCCTTGAAGTCCTTCGCCGGGAAGCTCGGGTGCACGGCCAGCACGTTCGGGGTGGCGGCCATGTTGACGATCGAGGTGAAGTCGGTGAGCGGGTTGTACTTCACGGCAGGGTTGATGGCGGGCGCGGACGCGACGGACGACACCGTCGCCACGCCGAGCGTGTAGCCGTCCGGTGCCGCGCGGGCGATCTCCGTCGCGCCGACCACGCCGCCGGCGCCGGCCTTGTTGTCCACCACCACCGGCTGGCCGAGCGTCGTGCCCAGCGACTGCGACACCACGCGCGCCACGATGTCGGTCGTGCCGCCGGGGGCGAACGGCACGATCAGGCGCACGGGTTTGGAGGGATAGTCCTGGGCGAGGGCGGGGCCTGCGCCGATCAGCAGGGCGGTGGCGGCCAGGGCCGTGCGGCGCGTGAGGGATGCGGTACGTGTCATGCGTTGTCTCCTGTAGGGGCTGTGAATTCTTGCCGGGCTGCGGCGTTCGCCCCGATTCCCTTGCAGCTTGCATGCCACCGCCTCCGTCGCCGTGGCGGATGGGCCCGCAGGGCGCGCCGGCGCTGGAAACCGCGCTGCGGCAGCCTCTTTCCACGAGCGGCCTGGCACCCGGTGCGGCGGCGGAAACCCGCACGCAGCGGGCAGGTTTGTGCGGATTTCCGCACAAGGCGATCTGTCAACGGGGCTAGCCCTTGCATGGGGCTTTCCCTGGCCTACCACAATGCGTGCCCGACCCGCTCCGTTCTCTCGTGAAGCCCGACCGTTCCCTCCTGATTCCCGGCCTCGCCGTGCTGGTATGCGTGTGCGCCGGGGCACTGGCGTACCGCGGATCGCTCGGGTCGCAGCTCGCCGGCCAGCAGCGTGCCGCCGCACAGCGGCTCGACTTCGCCGCGCAGAGCCTGGAGTCGCTGCTGCACCGCAACGAGGCCCTGCCCGCGCTGCTGGCGCTGGACGACGGAACGGCCCGTGCGCTGCGCCACCCAGGTGCCGCCAACCTCCAGGCCGCCAATGCCTTCCTGGGGCGTGCCGCGGGCCTGGCGGACGTGGAGGCCGCCTACCTCATGGACACCCGGGGCGTGACGATCGCGGCCAGCAACTGGAACCGGCCCAGCAGCTTCGTAGGGCAGAACTACCGGTTCCGGCCGTACTTCGAGGCCGCGATGCAGGGGCTCACCGGGCGCTTCTACGGCGTCGGCGCCACCACCGGCAAGCCCGGCTATTTCATCGCCGCGCCGCTGCCGGCCGAGGCCCCGGCACGCGGCGTCGTCGCGGTGAAGATTTCGCTCGATCCCTTCGAGGCGGCGCTGGCCGCCGGTGGCGACACGGTGCTGCTGGCCGACCGCGACGGCGTGGTGTTCCTCAGCACGGAGGCGGAATGGCGCTACCGCACGCTGGCGCCGCTCGGCGGCGACGCGCTCGTGCGGCTGCAGGGTGCGCAGCAGTACGGCAGCCATGCGCTGCGGCCCCTCGACCATGGCCTGGGCGCCTGGCCGGTCGGCGGCACGGCGGTGCGCCTGCGGCATGCGGGCCAGGAGCGCGACTTCACGGTGGCCGCGCGCGGCGTCGGCCCGCTCGGCTGGCAGATGCTGCTGCTGGCGGACCAGACCCCGGCGCGGCAGGAAGCCCTGGTGGCGGGCCTGGCGGGCGCGCTCTGCGCCGCGCTGCTGCTCGGCCTGGCGCTCTACCTGCGGCTGGACCGCCAGGGCCAGGCCGACCGCCGCGCGAGCGCCGAGCGCCTGCAGGCCGCGCGCGACACGCTGGAGACGCAGATCGCGCAGCGCACCGCCGACCTGACGGCCGCCAACGCCGCCCTGCAGGACCGGGTGCGCGACCTGCAGCACGCCGAGCAGATCCTGCGCGGCACGCGCGACGCGGCCGTGCAGGCCGGCAAGCTGGCGGTGCTCGGCCAGATGTCGGCCGGCATGGGCCATGAGCTCAACCAGCCGCTGGCCGCGCTGCAGACGCTCTCGGACAACGCCATCGCGCTCGACCGCCAGGGCCGCCGTGAGGACGTGGCCGAGAACCTGCGCCTGATCGGCGAACTCGCGGCGCGCATGGGCCGGATCGTGCGGCAGCTCAAGAGCTTCGCGCGCAAGGAAACGCCCGTCCCGCGGCCCTGCAGCGTGCGCGACGCGCTCGACCACGCGCTCATGCTGCTGGCGCAGCGCTGCACGGCCGTGCAGGCGCGCATCGACGTGGACGGCTTTCCCGCGGACCTGTGCGTGCAGGCGGATGCCACGCGGCTGGAGCAGGTGCTGGTGAACCTGCTGCGCAACGGGCTGGATGCCGTGCAGGGCCAGCCCGTGCGCGTGGTGCGCTTCGCGGCGGCGGCCGTGGACGGGCGGGTGCATCTGCGCGTTGCCGACACCGGCGGCGGCCTCGCGCCCGAAGCGCGCGACCGGCTGTTCGAGCCCTTCTTCACGACCAAGGCGGGCGAGGGCCTGGGGCTGGGCCTCGCGGTTTCGCGCATCATCGTGGAAGGCCTGGGCGGCACCCTGGCGGCGGGCGACCTGCCGCAGGGGGGCGGCGCGGAGTTCACCGTCACCCTGCCGCTCGCGCGCGCCGACGCCGCCTGACATGCCTTCCGCTTACCGAGGATTTTCCTGCCGATGACCGACACCTCCCTTCCGGCCGGCCCCGCCGGCGGGGCGCGCCCCGTCTACCTGATCGAGGACGACGCCATGGTGCGGCGTGCCTACGGCCAGGCGATCGAGCTCGCCCAGATTCCCGTGCGCGCCTTCCCGCACGCGCAGGCCGCATTGGACGCCTATGCGCAGGACCCGCCCGCCGCGGTGGTCACCGACATCCGCATGCCCGGCATCGACGGCATGGAGCTGCTGCGCCTGCTGCGGCAGCGGGATGCCGCCCTGCCGGTGGTGCTGGTCACCGGGCACGGCGACGTCGCGATGGCGGTGGAGGCGATGCGCGACGGCGCCTACGACTTCATCGAAAAACCCTTCTCGTCCGAGCGCCTGCTGCTCACCGTGCGCCGCGCGCTGGAGCGCCGGGCCCTGTCGGACGAGCTGCAGCGGCTGCGCGCGCGCGGCGGCACCGACGCGCTCGCGGGGCTGGTGGGCCAGTCGCCCGGCATGGCGGAGGTGCGCCGGCTGGTGGCCGCGCTCGCGCCGCTGGACGTGGACGTGCTGCTGCACGGCGAGACCGGCGCGGGCAAGGAGGTGGTGGCGCGCGCCCTGCACGCCGCCAGCGGCCGCACGGGCCCGTTCGTGGCCATCAACTGCGGCGCCCTGCCCGAGACCATCATCGAGAGCGAACTCTTCGGGCACGAGCCCGGTGCCTTCACGGGCGCCACGCGCCGGCGCATCGGCAGGATCGAGTACGCCAACGGCGGCACCCTGCTGCTCGACGAGATCGAATCGATGCCGCAGGCGCTGCAGCTGCGCCTGCTGCGCGTGCTGCAGGAGCGCGAGATCGAGCGGCTGGGCAGCAACCAGACGGTGCCGATCACCGCGCGCTTCGTGGCCGCGGCCAAGGCCGACCTGAAGCAGCTCGCCGACCGCGGGCAGTTCCGCGCCGACCTGTACTACCGCCTGCATGTCGCCGCCATCGCGCTGCCGCCGCTGCGCGAGCGCCCGCAGGACATCCCGCTGCTCATGGCCCACTTCCTCGCGCAGGCCGCCGCGCGCCACGGCCGCCCGGAGCCGGCCTGGGGCGACCGCGACCTCGCCAGCTGGCTGGCGCACGACTGGCCCGGCAACGTGCGCGAACTGCGCAACGCCGCCGAGCGCCTCTGCCTGGGCCTGCCCGTGCAGCCCCTGGACGGCGGGGCCGACTCCGCCCCCTCGCTCGCCGCGCGCGTGGACGCGTTCGAGCGCAAGCTGCTGCGCGACACGCTGGACCTCACGCAGGGCAACGTGGCCCGCGCCGCGGAGCTGCTCAGGATGCCGCGCAAGACGGTGTACGACAAGCTGCAGCGGCACGGGCTGGCGCCCGGCGCGGCGGGCGGGGCCGGGCGCGACGCTTGAACGGCCGCTGCCGGCCACTCAGGCCGGCTCCGCGGCGCCCGAGGCTTCAGTCCAGTTGCAGGCCCGCTTCCTTCGCGGCCTTGGGCAGCACGGCCAGTTCGCGCTGCAGGACGCTGGCGAACGCCTCCGGCGTGTTGTCCGTCGCCGGGGCCACGCCGCCCAGGTCCAGCAGGCGCTGGCGGAAGGCGGGCTCCGCCGTGATCTTCGCGATCTTCTCGCCCAGCAGTCGGACGATGGGGGCGGGCGTCTTGGCCGGGGCGACGATGCCGAACCAGACGTCGAAGTCCACGCCGCCGGGCACGCCCTGCTCGGTCAGGGTGGGCACGTCGGGCCACAGTTCCGAGCGGCCCTGGCGCAGCTGCCCGATGGCCCGGAGCTTGCCCGACTGGATGAAGCTGCGGACATCGCCCGTGCCCAGCAGGCCCCAGGCCACTTCGCCCGCCATCAGCGACTGCACCAGGGGCGCACCGCCCTTGTAGGGCACATGCGTGAAATTGCCGTCGGCATGGCGGTTGACCGCTTCGGAGGCCAGGTGCGACAGACCGCCCGCGCCGGCCGATCCATAGGCGAGGCCGCCCTTGCCGGCCTTCTTGCCCGCTTCCAGAAACTCCTTGACGTTCCGGTAAGGCGACTTCTCCGGCACCACCAGGATCAGCGGGGCCAGCGAGACGCGCGCGACGGGCACGAAATCCGCGGCCGCGAAGCCCGGCTTCTTGTAGATCTCGGGATTGATCGACAGCATGCCCGTCAGCGTCATGGCCAGCGAATAGCCGTCCGGGGCACTGAGCGCCACGTTGCTCATGGCGATGTTGCCGCCGGCGCCGGGCCGGTTCTCCACGATGATGGGCTGCCCCAGTTCTTCCTGCAGGCGCGGCTGCAGGGTGCGTGCCGCCACGTCGGTGGCGCCTCCGGCCGGATAGGGCACGAGCAGGCGGATCGGCTTGACCGGATAGCCGGCCTGGGCCAGCGCGGCCTGGGCCAAGCCCAGCGACAGGGCCCCGGCCAGGGCGATGCGGCCGATGAAGTGGATGGAACGCACGGTGCTTGTCTCCTGTTTTTTTGTGAAGGGAAGAAAGGCGCTCAACGCGCCCGGCCGGTTTCGTACCGCGCCTGGCGCTCCTCCAGCGCGTGCCAGCCGATCAGCGCCTTGAAATCCGCCATGCCCGTCTGCGCAAAGGGCAGGTCCGCGAAGTCTCCCGAGCGGCGGCGCGCCAGTTCGGCCAGGTTGGCCTGCACCGCATGCACGGTGGTCAGCAGGCTGGCGATGGGGTAGGAGGCGAAGGCCGCCACGCTCTCGATCTGTTCGCGGGTGAGGGCCGTCATCCAGGTGCCGGCCATCAATTGCAGCGACAGGCGCCGCCCGCAGGTCTCGCGCAGCTGCACCAGTTGCTCGTAGCGGCCGAAGGTGCGCGAGATCGGCTGGATGAGATCGGCCCCGGCTTCGGCGTAGCGTGCGGCGCGGTCGAGCGCCTCGGCCGGGTCCACGGCGTCGGTGCGGGCCACGATCAGCAGGTCCGGGTCCTGCCGGGCGTCGAGCGCGGCGTGGATCCGCGCCAGCGCGTCCGCCACCGGCACCAGGGTGGACGTGGTGGTGGCCGCCGGGCAGCGCTTGGGACTGACCTGGTCTTCGATCTGCAGCGCGGCGGCGCCGGCCTTTTCGAACTCGCGCACCGTGCGGCCCATGTTGAGCACGCTGCCGTAGCCCGTGTCCGCGTCCACGAAGATGGGCTTGCGCACCACGTGGGCCATGCGGTTCACGGTGGCCACGTTCTCGCTCAGCGTGTAGAGCTCCATGTCGGGCTGGCCCAGCAGCGCGGCGGAGATGCCGAAACCGGTGCTGAAGATGCCGTCGAAGTCGGACTGCTCCACCAGCAGGGCCGAGAGCGCGTCCTGCGCGCCGCCGAACCAGAGGGTGTCGCCATCGTCGATGCGCTGTCGCAGCGCATTGCGGGAAGAGTGCATTTCGGATCTCCGGGAGAAAGGAACGGGGTCAGGCCGGATGCGACGGCGCCGCATCCCCGCTCCTGGCCATGCGTTGCTTGAGGTACGGAATCAGGCCACCGGCATCGAGCATGCCGCGCTCGGAAGGGGCGAAGGGCTGCAGCGCCAGCACCTGGCCCGTGCGCAGGTTCTTCACCTCGCTCGTGGCCCAGTCCACCGCCAGTTCGTCCCCCCGGGCCGCGGCGGCGCGGATGCCCGGGCAGGTCACGAGCGGAAAGCCCATGCTCGTCTCGCCGCGGAAGAAGCCCGGCGAGAAGGATTCGGCGATCACCGCGGCGATCCCCAGGTGCCGCATGGCGCGCATGGCCGGGTAGTGCGGATGGCCGTAGCCGAAGTTCTCGCCGCCCACCAGCAGGTCGCCGCGGCCCACCGTGGCAGCGAAGCCCGGCGTGTAGTCGGCCATGGCCAGCGCGGCCAGCTCGGCTACGTCGGTGATCTTGATGTTGCGCACACCGACGATCAGATCGATGTCGTAGTCGTCTTCTTCGAAGACCCAGGCCACGCGGCCGCGCAGGTTCTGCAGGCTCATGCCGTGGCTCCCTCGGTCGTCGCTGCCGCTGCCGCTTCGGCCAGGTAGGGCCGCGGGTCCGCGATGCGGCCTTCCAGCGCCGAGGCGGCCACCACGGCGGCGTTGCAGATGTAGATTTCGGAATCCACGCTGCCCATGCGGCCCGGCGTGTTCAGCGTGCCCGTGGAGACGGCGCGCTGGCCCGCGCTCATGGTGGCGATGCGGCCGAAGCAGTAGTCGCAGCTGGGCGAGCTGATGAAGGCGCCGGCTTCCACCAGCGTCTCGATCAGGCCCTCGCGCGCGGCCGCCGCCATGATGGCCCGGGAGGTCGGCACCACATGCAGCTGGAAACCCGGCTGGATGCGCCGCCCGCGCAGCACCTGGGCGGCGATGCGCAGGTCTTCCAGCCGGCCGCTGGCGCAGGAGCCCAGGTAGCCGGTGTGCACCTCCAACCCCGTGAAATCGGCGAGATCGCGCGTATTGGCGGGGCTGGGCGGCACCACCACGATCGGTTCCAGACCGGAGACATCGATGGCCACGACGCGCTCGTACACGGCATCGGCATCCGGGTAGACCGGCTCCAGCGCGATCTTCGAGCGGCCCTGCGCATGCGCGAGGGTCTTGGCGTCCGGCGCGATCAGCATCGTGGTCGCCCCGAGGAACATCGCCTGGCCGCAGATCACCTGCCGGCCCTCGATGTCCAGGGCGTCGATCACCGGGCCGCACAGCTCCACCACCTTGAAGCGGCACGAGGCCGGGCCCATCACGCGCACCATGTGGTGGAACACGTCGCGCGCCATCACGCCGGGCCGCAGCGTGCCCGTAAGCCGCACCTGGATGGTGGCCGGCACGGTCATGGTGAGGGTCTCGGTGGCGAACGCCTCGACCACGCCCTTGCGCGCACCGAAGGCGAACGTGCCGAAGGCGCCCAATTGGCTCACGTGGCCATCGAAATGCACGGCGAAGGCCCCCGGCACGGCATACCCCAGCTCGGCCGCGACCTGGTGGCCGATGCCCTCGCGCTCATGCACCGGCACGCCCTGCTCCTTGCCCCAGGCGCGGGTGATCTGGTGCAGCTCCTCCTCCTTGGGGGCGGTGGCCGGCACCATGTGGTCGATGAAGAGCACGAAGCGCTCCGGGCTGGAGACCTTCTCCACGCCGAAGTCCTCGCGCGTCTCCTTGAAGAACACGTCGGTGTAGCCGGGGAAGTCGTAGGTGATCACGAAGTCCGGCCGGGCCGTGATCTCCTGGCCGGGCGACACCCGGGCCAGGCCCGCGGCGCGTGCCAGGATCTTTTCAGTCATCGTCTGGGGCATGCAGGTCTCCGTTCAACTTCCACGATGTGGTGGGCATTGATCTGTCGTCATGCATCCCATTACATTGGAGTCTGAACCCCGCCTCTTCAGGTGCAACCCCAATTACTGCCACACTGTGGAAACTCAATCAGAACCTGGCGCCTCCCGCCCTGAGGACGGCGCAACGGAAGCCGGCGGTGCCGTCCGCACCGGCACCCAGAGCATCGAGCGGGTGGTGGGCATGCTGCGCGTGGTGGCCTCGCGCGGGCGGCGCGGCATGCGCATCGCCGACGTGGTGAGCGTGAGCGGCCTGCCCATGTCCACCTGCTTTCGCATGCTGCAGCGGCTGGAGCTGGAGGGTATGGTGGTGCGCGACGCCATGACGCGCAAATACCACCTGGGGCCGCTGCTGCACGAACTGGGCCTGCTGGCGCAGCCGCGCTTCCAGCTGGCCGATCTGTGCGCGCAGGCCCTGCAGGCCATCGCCGACGAGACGCAGGACACGGTCTACCTCAGCGAGCGCCGCGGCGTCGAATCCATCTGCACCAGCCGCGTGCTGGGCGACTACCCGATCAAGGCGCTCACGCTGGACGTGGGCATCCGCCGGCCCATGGGGGTCGGGGCCGGCGGGCTGGCGATCCTGAGTGCGCTGCCCGAGGCCGAGGTGGCGCAGATCGTCGAAGCCAACGATGCGCTCTATGCCCGTTTCGGCACCTTCGAGCCCGGCTTCGTGCAGCGGGCCGTCGCGGACACCCGGGCCCAGGGCTACGCGTTCCTGGACAGCGCTGCGACCCCCGGCACGGCGGCGGTCGGCATCGCGTTTCCGCCCGACAACCCCGTGGCCGCCATCAGCGTGGCGGCCATCTCCAGCCGGCTGGGCCCCGAACGCCGCGCGCAGGTGGCCGAGGTGATCGCGCGGCAGGTGCGCATGGTGTGCGCCCGGATGCCGGCTGCCGCCATGGCTGCGCCTGCGCGGCCCGGGAGCCGGTGAGGCGGCCGCGCATACGGTGCTTGGGCGACCGGCACGGCGATCCGGCGCGAGGTCCGCGCACGCTGACGGATGCCTCGAATGGCTACGCATGAGTTGGTTAAAGAACACAATTTGAAACAATTGGAGGGAATCGTGCAGTAGTGCTGTCTCCGAAACAGGGACTGGACAGCAGAATCGGGGCAGGGTCGCCCTTATGAAAAACCGTTTGCCGTCCACGAAGGGCTGGCGCCTCGGCGCTGCCATGGCCTGTCTGTGCCTCGCGCAGGGGCCGCTGCATGCGGAGGTATCGGACCTGCCGCTGGAGCAGCTCATGCAGTTGCAGGTCACGACGGCCAGCCGGTACGCCCAGTCGGCGCTCGAGGCGCCTGCGGTGGTCAGCGTGGTGACGGCCGAGGACATCCGCCTGTTCGGCTACCGCACCCTGGCCGACGTGCTGGCGGGCATGCGCGGGCTCTACGTGTCCTACGACCGCTCCTACCACTACCTGGGCACGCGGGGATTCTCCACCCCGGGCGACTACAACACGCGGGTGCTGCTGCTCGTCAACGGCATCCGGTTCAACGACAGCCTGTACGACCAGGCGAGCATCGGCACCGACTTTCCCATCGACATCGACCTGGTGGAGCGGGTCGAGTTCGTCTCCGGCGCGGGGTCGGCCGTGTACGGCCCGAACGCATTTTTCGGCGTGATCAACGTGATCACGCGGGACGGTGCGCATCTCCGCGGCCCCCAGGTGAGCGCCGAGGCGGCCAGCCACGGCGGCCGCAAACTCCGGTTCTCCGCGGGCACCGTGACCGACGAGGGATCGAGCTGGCTGATCTCCGCCACGCGGTCCACGTCCCGGGGGGCGGACCATTATTTCCCCGCGTTCGATACGCCCTCGCAGAACTTCGGCGTCGCCCACGGGCTGGATTTCGATCGCAGCACCCAGCTGTTCGCGAGCATGCGCAGCGGTGGGCTCTCGGTCTACTTGGCGCACGGCGAGCGGGAGAAGGGGATGCCCACCGGCGCGTTCTCCCAGGTCTTCAACGACCCGAGATCGCGGGTGAACGACACCAGCACCCGCCTGGGCGCCGAATATGCCTACCCGATCCGGTCCGACCTGTCGTTCGTCGGCAGGGCGCACGTCGGGCGCTACGAGTACGTGGGCGACTACGTCTACGACTACCCGCCGCTCACCGTCAACCGGGACATCAGCCGCGGCCAGTGGCTGGGAACCGAACTGCAGTGGATCAGCACCGCATTCGCCCGGCACAAGCTGTCCTGGGGCGTGGACTACCGGCGGGACATCGAGGTGAGCCAGCAGAACCTGGACCTGTCGCCCGCCGTGACGTATCTGGACACCCGGCGGCACGACGACGTCATCGGCCTGTACGTACAGGACGAGTTCGCACTGGCCCCGGACCTCACGGCGCATGCCGGCCTGCGGTGGGGAAAGCAATCGGGCAGCGAAGGCAATCTCCACCCCCGGCTCGGCCTGGTCTACTGGCTGCAGCCCACGACGGCGCTCAAGCTGCTGCACGGCACGGCCTTCCGCCCTCCGAATGCCTATGAACGCGACTACCGGGTGGATACGCCGGGAGGCCTGGTGGACACCCAGAAGATCCGGTCCGAGCGGGTCCGCACCACCGAAATCGCGCTGGAGCATGCCGCGGACGGTGGCCAGCGCGTCGTGGTCAACGCGTTCCTGTCCCAGGTGCGCGACCTGATCGCGCTGGCCGATGCGCCCACGCCGGAACGCCTGACCCTCGACAACGCCCGCGGCGTCAAGGTCCACGGGGCCGAGGTCGAATACGAGCGGCGCGGGCGCGGCGATTCGCGGCTCCGGCTGGTGTACGGGTGGCAGAAGGCCCGTGGAGCGTCGGGAGAGACGCTGGTCAATTCACCGCGCCATCTGCTCAAGGCACAATGGTCCGACCGGCTCGTGGCCGCCCCGGCCGCCGGATGGGACCCGGGCCGCTACGCGGTCGAACTGATCGGCGTGGGAGCGCGCACCACACGGCTCAATGACCGGCTGCCACCGCACGTCCTGGCGAACCTCACCTACTCGACCCGCCTGGCCGGCACCGACGTGTCGCTGGGCGTCTACAACCTGCTCAACCGCCGATACTCCGACCCGGCCTCCTACGAGGTACGTGACGACACCATCCCGCAGGACGGCCGGACCTACCGCATCAAGCTGACCTACGCGTTTTGACCATGTGCGGCTTCCCCTTGCGCTGCCTGACCAAATGCGGGCTGGCTCTGCTATGGGTCCTGGGCTCGGTCCAGGCCCATGGGCAGGTGGGTGAGCCGGAGCTGAAGGCGGCGTTCGTCTACAACTTCCTGCAGTTCGTGGAGTGGCCGAAGGGCAGCACCGCATCCCCTCCGGAGCTGACGCTCTGTGTGTCGCCCTTCAGCCCCCTCAAGCGCCAGATCGGAGCGCTGGAGGGCAAGCCGGTGCAGGGAAGCACGCTGCGGGTCCTCCTCCTGGACTTGCCCAGCCTCGGCAGATGCCGGGTCATCGTGCTGGACGCCGCCGATGCGGAGCCGGTGTTCGGCGCCCTGCGTTCACTGCCGCCGGGGCACGGCGTGCTGACGGTGGTCGACGACACCGATGCGGCGCGGGCGGAGGCCGTCTTCGTCCTGGGCCGGGAGGACGGGCGGGTGGTGTTCTCCATCCACCCGGACGCCGCGGCCCGGGCCGGCGTGGTGATCAGCTCCAGGCTGCTGCGGCTGGCAAGGGGGGCGCGATGAGCGCGGGGCCGTTCGAGGCGCAGGGCCGCGGCCAGTCCGCGCCGCGGGCTCCCCGCATGCCGTCGTCCCGGCTGGCCGTGACGGGCATCCTGACGGCCGGCCTGGCGGTGCTCACGGTGGTGCTCGCATTGACCGCGTTCGACTACTGGAGCAGCCGCCGGACGCTGCTGCAGGACAGTGCGGTCGAAGCCGCCATCGTGGCGGACAACGTCTCGGCGGCCGTCATGTTCCGGGATGCGCGCGCGGCCAACGAGACGCTGGCTGCGCTGCGCTACTCGCCCATGGTCGTCGGGGCAGGCATCTACGACAGCGACGGCGTGCTGTTCGCGAAGTACGGCGAGGATGCCGGCCTGCCCGCGTCACTGCCGGCCTCCGGCATGGCCGATGCCGCCGAGCGCCACGGCTGGAGCCGGCTCGATATCCAGCGGCCCATCACGGTGTCCGACACGGCCTGGGGAACGCTCTACATCCAGAAGTCCACCGGCACCGCGAACCGGCGGCTGGCCATCCGGTTCGCGGGCGCCCTGTTCATCGCGCTGTGCGTGATGGGTGCCGCTGCCGCGATGGTGCTGCGCAGCCGGGCGGTCGTGCGGGCCGCGGAAAGCCGCCTGCATCTGCTGGCGCATACCGACGCCGTCACCGGCGTGGGCAACCGGCACGCGTTCAACGAGCAGCTCGCGCTGCAGATCGCGCAGGCCCGCGAGCGCGGCGAGCGCGTCGCCCTGGTCTACATCGACCTGGACAACTTCAAGGCCCTCAACGACACCTTCGGCCATGCCGCCGGCGACGGGCTGCTGCACGAAGTCGCCCGCCGCCTGCAATCCGTGGTCCGCAGCGCGGACATCGTGTCGCGGCTCGGCGGCGACGAATTCGCACTGATCCTGCGGTGGGAGATCGATGACGCCGCCCTCGACCATTACGGCCGCCGCATCGTGGAGATGTTCAAGTCGCCGTACTCCGAGCTGGGCCAGCCGGTGGCGCTGACCTGCAGCGTCGGCATCGCCACGTTCCCCGAAGACGCCCGCGAGATGGACGCGCTCATGGGCTGTGCCGACACGGCCATGTACCGCGCGAAGGAGCTCGGCAAGAACCGCAGCGTGCGCTTCGATGCGTCCATGAACCTGGTCGCCGCGCGGCGAAGGGCGATCGGGCAGGCGCTGCGCGCCGAACTGGACACGGGCAGCGGGTTGGCGCTGCACTACCAGCCGCTGCTCGATGCACGGACGCGGACTCCCGTCGGCGCGGAGGCGCTGCTGCGGTGGACGCACCCCGAACTGGGCAGCATCCCCCCGCTGGAGGCCGTCTCCGTGGCGGAAGAAAGCGGCCTCATCGCGCCCCTGGGCTACTGGGCGCTGCGCACCGCGTGCAGGAACGCGGTGCGCTGGCAGGCGGCCGGGCCCATGCGCGTGGCGGTGAACCTCTCTGCCCGGCAACTGGCCGAACCGCATTTCCTGGAACAGGTGATGGACATCCTGCGCGAGGAGGACTTTCCTCCGCAGTTGCTGGAACTCGAACTCACCGAGACGGTGCTCATGGAGAACGTGGACGCAGGTGCCCACACGCTGAGGCGGCTGAGCCAGATCGGCGTCCACCTGGCGATCGACGACTTCGGCACCGGCTATTCCTCGCTCGCGTACCTGCGGCAGTTGCCGATGCGCCGGCTGAAGATCGACCGGAGCTTCGTGAAGGAACTGCCGGAGCAGGACCACAGCCGCGCGATCGTGAACGCGATCATCGCGCTCGCGCACGAACTGGACCTGGAGGTGACGGCCGAGGGCGTCGAAACCGAAGCGCAGGCCGCCTATCTCGTCCAGCAGTCGTGCGACGTGCTGCAGGGGTATCTGTTCGCGAAGCCCATGAGTTCCGAGGATTTCTTCGCGCGGGTCGTACAGCCGCGGGCTGAGTCTGGCTAGCGGCCGATCGTCTGCGGCGGTGCCTCGTCGAACAGCCGCAGCGCCAGCAAGCCGTGGCCCACGGTCGCTCCCGCGCGAACGGCGCCCGCGATCAATGCGATTTCGGCCAGTTCCTGGCGGGTCGTGCCGAGACGTTTCGCTGCGCGCGTGTGCACGTCCAGGCAATAGCCGCATTGGGTGGTGAGTGCGACTGCGAGCGCGATCCACTCGCGTGTTTTCGGGGGAATGGCGCCATCGGTCCGTTTCACCGCATGGTCGTAGGCCAGAAAGGCGCTTGCTTCGGTGGGCGCCAGGCGCGCGAGGGCAGGAGCGTTCTGGAGGTCCTGCGGGCTCTGGTAATGGCTCATGACGGATCCTGGACAGGGTGGTGGCGGGCGATGGCGGCCGGCTCCGGGGCTCCGTCCTTCAACCAGTAGCCGCTTTGGAGCAACTGCTCGCGCACCATGCCGCGGGCGCGGTGCAGGCGGCTTTTCACGGCCTCGACGCTCAGGCCCAACTGCGCCGCGACTTCCGGTGCGGTCAGTTCGTGCACGTCGCGCAGGATGAGCACCTCGCGGTAGGCGGGGCTCAGGCGTTCGATGGCACGTGCCAGATCCATCCGGAGATCCTGGGGAATGCCGGGCGCTGCGGCCTGGAAGCCGTCCTCCCCGGCCTCGTCCAGCGACTCCACCGGCCCGTTCCTGCGGAACAGGCGGAAGCACTCTCTCTCGACGATGCGGAACAGCCAGGTCGCCAGCGTCGCAGCGGTACGCAGCGCGCCGATTTTTCGGTACAGCTGCCACAGCGCGACCTGCACGGCGTCTTCCGCGTCCTGCGCGGTGGAGCAGGTGCGCCGCGCGAACCGTTTCAGATCCGGCTGGCACACCGACAGGAGGCGCAGGATCGCGCCGCCGTCACCGAGGCGGGCCGCGTCCACGAGGGCGGTATCCGCTCGCATCACCGACCCCTTTTCATCGGCCTGCGGCCGACCAGGGCGCAGGCCGGGCAGTATCCGGCGAAGCCTGTCAGCACCAGCGTGGCGGCGACCGCGGCAGCGGCCCAGGCCACGGCGCCGGTGGCCCCGAGACCGACCGCGGCAAGGACGATCAGCAGCCCGAGTGCGGGGCGCAGGGCGCGCTCCCAGAGGGGCAGGTTGCGTTGCAGGTAGAACATCGGCGGCCTTTTCAGTGGTTTGAACTGTGACCTAGAGGCGGCCCAGGCCCGAAAGGGTTCACGAGGTCGGCGCTGTCCGGTGCTGCATTTCGGCGTCAGTACCTGCGCTCTCTGGCGGAAGCGGCCCAGCCGGTTCTCCGCCTAATGGCGTGCCTTCTTGAGCAACCGCAGAACATCCGCGATATCGTAGGGTTTGGAAAGCACTTGAACTTCTGGAATGGTCACGCGGGTTTCCGAGTAACCCGTGGCCAAAACGACATGGATGTGGGGAAAGCGGCTTCGTATGGCTTTCGCCAGGTCGATCCCATTGAGCTCGCCCGGCATGACGACATCCGAGAAAACGATATCGATCTTCGTCCCGGCGTCGATGCAGGCCAGCGCGGCATCCGCGTTGTCTGCCATGATGACGAAGTACCCCGCGTGTTCGAGCGCCGGTGCCACGCTCTCCCTTACCAAAGGATCGTCTTCCACGAAAAGCAGCGTCGCGCTCTCTTTGCGGTCCATCTCCAAGGGTGGGCTGGGCAGTGCTGCCGGTTCCACAGCGGCCTCCAGCGCTCTGGGCAGGTAGATATCCACACAGGTACCCCGTCCCACTTCGCTGTCCAGCAAGAGGATGCCGCCAGCTTGACGGGCAAAGCCGAACGCCTGGGGCAGCCCCAGACCCGAGCCTTTCCCCACTTCCTTGGTCGTGAAGAACGGGTCCAGCGCTCTCGACGCTACCTCGGCAGTCATGCCTACGCCTGAATCGACGAACCGCACGCGAAGGTAATCTCCAGGTGGCAGGTGCGCCGCGGGCTGGACGGCACTTTCATTGGTGACCGTGACGGAGATGCTTCCCCCGCCCGGCATCGCATCCTTGGCGTTGATCACCAGGTTCAGGAACGCGAGTTCGAACTGGGTGGGATCGATGGTGACCGGCCACGCCTCTTCGGCAATGGAAACCCCGAGGGACACGCTCGCGGGCAGCACGTTGTCCACCAGTTGCCGGAAGTCGTGAAGGTGCTTGGGCAACTGCACGGTTTCGAGCCGTGAGTCCTGGGTGCGACCGAATGAACTGAGCTGCCCCGTGAGCGTTTTCGCTCTTTTCAACGCCTTGCTGCAGGTCTCCAGCAAACTCAGCACCCGATCGGGGTCCTTGGCCCTTTTTGCCAGCTGCAACGATGTGGCCAGCGTCTGGAGCAGGTTGTTGAACTCGTGCGCAATGCCGCCGGTGAGCCGTCCCAGCGCCTCCATTTTCTGGCCCTGCAGCAGAGCCCGCTGCGCGCGTTCGGTTTCTTCCACCGCGTGGGCGACACGGAGCTCCAGGTCCCGTTGCGCCGTTCCGAGCTGGTCGCTCGCATGCGCGATGCGCCTTCCTACCTCGTCGACCTCCACCAGACCTTGCGGGGTATAGCTCACCTTTTCGCCTCTGCCCAGGGATTCGGCAGCGAGTTCCAGCTTCTGCATTCGGCGAACGACGCCCCAACCGATCTGCCTGGCGAATACCCATGCCAAACCCAGTATCGCCAAGGAGGAGAGGGCGAAGCCAATGGCCAGGTGGACTGCGCTCTGGCGAATCTCGCTTTCCGGGATGCTGAGCACCGCCGTCCAGTCCGACGCGGGAATGCGATAGAAAAACGTTTTGACGGGGACGCCGTCCAGAGTGGTCGATGGGGTGACGCCGCTGATCTGCGCTGCGAATTTTTGCTGGAGGTCCCTGTCTGCAGGCTGGCCTACGAACTTCTCCGGGTCCCGCGACCTTGCCACGAGCACGCCGTTGCGGTCGACGATCACGCTCAGCCACGTCGGCGGGAGATTCTGCTGCAAAAGGAGTTGCTGGAGTGATGCAGCGTTCAGGCCCATGGCCACGAAATAGCGCGGCTCCGCCCGTTCCATGTAGGGCACCTGGATGCTGAAATCGAACCGCTTGCCCAACGGGGCAAAAAACACGTCCGAGACCAATGGGCTCATGACTCCATGGCGTTCCATCAGTGCCTGCATCGTCGATGCGCGTTGCGCTGGAAGGCTCGCTCCGAAAGGAGCACGGGTATTGATGAGCTGCCGGCCTGTTTTGTCGAACAGGATGATGGTGGTGTCTCGTGTCGGCGCGTTGTTTTTCGCAAAGGCGTAGAAGGATTCCAGATCGCCTTCAGCCAGGGCCGGCGAATGCGCAATGGTCTGGAGGATCCGCTGCCGCGACTTCAGTTCGCTGTCCACCATGTGGGAAAATACACGGGCGCTGGCCATCAGCCGCGCCTCCTGCGCCAGTTCCTCTCCTCGATAGACGTACCACACGGCCAATGCGGCCGCCAAGAGCGCGGGAATGAGGACGGAGAGTGTGAGTGCGAATAGTTGATTTTTCAGCCGCATGGGAAGACTTCCAGCCGACCTGGTGAGCTGGTGACTGCAAGGCGATGGATTCAGGGCTCAGATAGCCAACGGCGTCGCCGCAATGGTGGACGCATGGGTACGAAAACCCGTGGATTTCAGTCACTGACCAGCGCTCGGCCTTGATGCCAGCGCAGGCGGCGGAGAGGGAGCGCAGCCGTGCCTTCCACTGTGGTCCCTCTCGTCGATCCGTTTTTTGTGGCGAGTGTAGGAGGGCCGCTGGGCTTTTGCCGCTCCGCGCATAGGTCGCGTTTGCTGGATGCGACACTTTCTGCGCCCGACCGGAGGCCCGTGGCTGGGACGCCCGCCTGAAGATCTCGGGCATGCGCTCGTCGCCGAGTACGTACCAGGAACGCCCCTGGGCTGGCATCGCGACGTCCCGGGCTTCGAAACCATCGTGGGCGTTTCGCTCGGCGGCCGCGCAACCCTGAAGTTCCGCCCTTATCCCGACAAGCCGGCGGCTCGGAAGGTGGTGCCGCTGGAGGTGCAGCCGTGATCCATCTATAAGATGGCGTCCTAAGCGCGGTGGGGCTGGCAGCACAGCGTCGCACCGACGGCCGAACTCCGGTGGTCCATCACTTTCCGTACCAGCGTTGTGTGAGGGCAGCCACTGCGCGAGCAGGCGAACAGGAGCGCCGAGGTCTACAGGCTTGCTCAACTGCTCGTCGAACACGCTGGCGCCCGGTCGGTGTGGACAGGTACGCGGGCAGCAGGTGTAGGTGGCGCTGCGGCGCGCGCGTAGGTTGTAGGACATGCCACGGACGATATGCGTGAGGTCCCACGCACATGCCTGTCGCTCGCCCCATCCCTACGCCGCCTGCCGCAGCACCCGCCGGTACTGCACCGCCTCGGCCACCTGCGCGGGCCCGATGTGCTCCTCGCCCGCCAGGTCGGCAATCGTGCGGGCCACCTTGAGCGTGCGGTGCGTGCTGCGCGCCGACCAGCCCAGGCGCGCGGCGGCGGTCTGCAGGAAGCGGGCGGCGTCGTCCTGCAGGCCGGCCTGCACGTCGATCTCGCGGCCCTGCAGCGCCTGGTTGGGCTTGCCCTGGCGGGCGAGGGCGCGCTCGCGGGCGGCGGCGACGCGGCCCCGCACGGTGGCGGATGATTCGCCCGGCGCGGCGGCCAGCAATTGGTCCGCGGGCAGCGCGGGCACTTCCACGTGCAGATCGATGCGGTCCAGCAGCGGGCCGCTCAGCTTGGCCTGGTAGCGGGTGACCTGGTCGGGCGTGCAGCGGCAGGCGCGCTGGCGGGAGCCGAGGTAGCCGCAGGGGCAGGGGTTCATGGCCGCGACCAGCTGGAAGCGCGCGGGGAAATCCGCGCGCCGCGCGGCCCGGGCGATCGTGATGCGGCCGGTTTCCAGCGGCTCGCGCAGTGCCTCCAGCGCGCTGCGCGCGTATTCGGGGAATTCGTCCAGGAACAGCACGCCGTGGTGGGCGAGCGAGATCTCTCCGGGGCGGGGCGGGGAGCCGCCGCCGACCAGTGCCACCGCACTGCAGGTGTGGTGCGGCGCACTGGTAGGCCGGACGGCCCAGGCCTGCGGCGTGAACCGCCCGGCCAGGCTGGCCACGGCGGCGCTCTCCAGCGCCTCGTCCACCGACATCGCCGGCAGCAGGCCCGCGAAGCGGTGCGCGAGCATCGATTTGCCCGAGCCCGGCGGGCCCACCATGAGCAGCCCGTGCCCGCCCGCGGCGGCGATCTCCAGCGCGCGCCGGGCGGCGGCCTGGCCCTTCACGTCGGCGAGGTCATCGCCGTGCGCGGTGCCTGCCGGCGGCACGCCCTGCACACGGCACCAGCCGTCGTCCGTGCCGCCCCCGTGCTCGCCCTGGCGGACGTCGGGCGCAGCGCCTTCGGCCTGCGGCGGCAGAAATCTGGCCACCACGTCCAGCAGGTGCCGGGCGCGGTAGATCTCGGTATCGGGCACGAGCGCCGCCTCTTCCGCGCTGCCCGGCGGCAGCACCATGCGCGCGGCCTCGCCGGCCGAGCGCAGCGCGAGGCTGGTGGCCAGCGCCCCCCGCACCGGCCGCAGTTCGCCGGAGAGCGACAGCTCGCCCGCGAACTCATAGCCCGCCAGGCGCGCACCGTCGATCTGGCCGCTGGCCGCCAGGATGCCCAGGGCGATCGGCAGATCGAAGCGGCCGGAATCCTTGGGCAGATCGGCCGGCGCCAGATTGACCGTGATCTTCCTGTTGTGCGGAAACTCCAGCCCCGCGTTCTGCAAGGCCGAGCGCACGCGCTCGCGCGCTTCCTTCACCTCCACATCGGCCAGGCCCACGAGCGTGAAACTCGGCAGGCCATTGGCCAGATGCACCTCCACCGTGACGGCCGGCGCCTGCAGGCCCAGCAACGCACGGCTTTGCACCAATGCAAGACTCATCGGATGTCCCCTCCCCATTGGGGTGCGCCGTTCGGATACGGACTGTAGAGTCCGAATAATACGCACCATCGGGGTGCAATTTGCTGCGGAAGAGTCAGGTTTGTAACCATTCCTCCTGCGCCTTGCCTCTGGGCGCGTGGTGCTCGGGCGCCTCTCGGATCCCGTGCGACGTCGCATGGCACGGTCCCTGCTTAGTGCAGGCCAATCCCTGCCCTCGTCAGCATCACTCCGGAAGGAAAAATCCATGACCCGCGCCTTGAAGTCCCTCAGCGTCGTCCTGCTGGCTGCCGCTCCCCTCCTGGCCTCTGCCCAGCTCACCGCCAACGTGAGCCTCACCTCCAACTACAAGTTCCGCGGCCAGGACCAGGACGCGAGCAAGACCAAGGCGATCAAGCCCGCCATCCAGGGCGGCTTCGACTATGCCTTCGGCGAGTCCGGCTTCTACCTGGGCAACTGGAACTCCAGCGTGGACTGGCTGAGCGGCAACTCCATCGAGATGGATTTCTACGGCGGCTACAAATTCAAGGCCGGCGGCATGGACCTGGACGTGGGCGCGCTGACCTATGTCTACCCCGGCAACACCAATGGCAATACCACCGAGCTATACGGTGCGGCCACCTTCGGTCCCGTGACGGCCAAGTACTCGCACACGATTTCCAAGGACTACTTCGGCTGGGCCGGCGCCAAGACCACCAGCAGCCGTGGCCGCAACACCGGCTACCTGAACCTCGCGTTCGCGCAGGAAGTGGCGCCGAACACCACGTTCAAGGCGTCCGTGGGATACACGCGCTTCGCGGGGGACATCAAGGACCTGGGCGTGCCCAACTACGTGGATTACAGCGTGGGCGGCGCCTACGACTTCGGCGCGGGCCTGTCGCTGGCGGCAGCCGTGGCCGGTGCGAACAAGAAGGACTTCTTCGGCCCGGTCAACAAGAACCGGCTGATCGTCACGCTCACGAAAACCCTTTGAACGACCATACCGACAACGGGGCCCCCGGGGCGCCCACCATGGAGATACGAACATGAAAATGGTGACAGCCATCATCAAACCCTTCAAGCTCGACGAAGTGCGCGAAGCCCTTTCGGACATCGGCGTGCAGGGCATCACGGTGACCGAGGTGAAGGGCTTCGGACGCCAGAAGGGCCACACGGAGCTGTACCGCGGCGCCGAGTACGTCGTGGACTTCCTGCCGAAGGTGAAGATCGAGGCCGCCGTCTCGGACGAACTCGTGGAGCGCGTCATCGAGGCCATCGAGGGGGCCGCCCGCACCGGCAAGATCGGCGACGGCAAGATCTTCGTGGGCCACCTGGAACAGGTCGTGCGCATCCGCACCGGCGAGACCGGCAAGGAAGCCCTCTAAGGGCCGGCCTTCAGCGCAGAGCCCGACGGATCAACGCATTCGAGAGACACAACCATGAAAAAACTGCTTGCTTCCTTCCTGCTGGGGATGGGCCTGCTGGCCTCCGGCGGCGCCGCGATGGCACAGGCCCCCGCCGCGTCCGAGCCCGCCGCCGCCACCGCGCCGGCCCCCGAGGCGGCTCCGGCCGCCGCCGCGCCGGCACCCGCTGCCGCTGCCGCCCCCGCCGTGGCGGCCGCCGCCTCCGAGCCGGCCGCCCCCGCGGCAGCTCCGGCGCCCAAGCTCGACTCCGGCGACACCGCATGGATGCTGACCTCCACGCTGCTGGTGATCCTGATGGTGATCCCCGGCCTGGCGCTGTTCTACGGCGGCCTCGCACGCTCGAAGAACATGCTGTCGGTGCTGGTGCAGGTGTTCGTGGTCTTCTCGCTGATCTCGCTGCTCTGGGCCATCTACGGCTACAGCCTGGCGTTCGGTGGCGAAGGCACGTTCTTCGGCACCTTCGACAAGATCTTCCTGAAGGGCATCGCGCCGGACACGCTCTCGACGCTGCTGCCGACGATTCCCGAATACGTGTTCGTGTCGTTCCAGGCCACCTTCGCGGCGATCACCGTCGCGCTGATCGTGGGCTCGTTCGCCGAGCGCATCAAGTTCTCCGCCGTGCTGATCTTCTCGGTGCTGTGGTTCACCTTCAGCTACATCCCGATGGCCCACATGGTGTGGGGCGGCGGCCTGCTGGGCAAGGACGGCGCACTGGACTTCGCCGGCGGCACCGTGGTGCACATCAACGCCGGGATCGCGGGCCTCGTGGGCGCCTACATGGTGGGCAAGCGCATCGGCTTCGGCAAGGAAGCACTCATGCCCCACAGCCTGACGCTGACCATGGTGGGCGCATCGCTGCTGTGGGTGGGCTGGTTCGGCTTCAACGCCGGCTCGGCCGGTGCCGCCAACGGCGCTGCGGGCCTGGCCTTCGTGAACACCGTGCTCGCCACGGCCGCCGCCACCCTCAGCTGGCTCGCCGGTGAGGCGCTGCACAAGGGCAAGGCCTCCATGCTGGGCGCCGCCTCGGGTGCCGTGGCCGGTCTCGTGGCCGTCACGCCGGCCGCCGGTTTCGTGGGCCCCATGGGCGCCATCGTGCTGGGTCTGATCGCCGGTGTGGTCTGCCTCTGGGGCGTCGGTGGCCTCAAGAAAATGCTGGGTGCCGACGACGCGTTCGACGTGTTCGGCGTGCATGGCGTGGGCGGCATCGTCGGCGCCATCCTGACGGGCGTGTTCGCTTCGCAGGGCCTGGGCGGCACCGGCGGCCTGACCCCGGACACCTTCTCCATGGGTGCCCAGGTGTGGATCCAGGTCAAGAGCGTGGCGATCACGCTGGTGTGGTCCGCCGTGGTGGCCTTCATCTCCTACAAGATCGCCGACCTGCTGGTGGGCCTGCGCGTCAGCGAGGAAGCCGAGCGCGAAGGGCTGGACATCACCTCGCACGGCGAGACCGCCTACAACCGCTGAAATTCGGCACACCCCCCTGAGCGGCGTTCGCCGCTCCGTGCTGCCGCCGGAGGCAACTGCCCTTCGTGCACGTCCAAGCCTGCGCAGGCAGGCTCGGAGCCGCGGCACTCAGCCCCCGCTCTCGCCGCGCGAGCGCGGCGGGCAGGGGAACGACGCCAGTGGCCTGGCAAAGCCAGTTCCACGGCGTCTGCTGGCCTGGCCTGCTCCGCGGCCACCGGATCGGTCAGGCCGTGTGGAGGAGGAATCAGGGTTTATGCGCCGTTTCCCGGAGTGCTGAAAAAGGGTACGGTGCCAGGAATCTGGGACGGGGCGGCGACTGGTGGCGTCACCCGGGCCGGACGACAACGAACGATCGAGAGTTGCTCCTTTTGGACATTCAGCCCGCCCCCGAGGCGGGCTTTTTTTTGGCGCGGCGGCGCCGTGGCCGAATAATCGGTGGCGGGCCCGGAAGGCGGCTGCGGCGGTCGCGCCGCCCGGAGGCCCGACGACGAGAGGACACCGCATGCACCTGGACATGGACTGGCGCACCGGCAGCCGGGAGCCCGACGCGCTCGGCGAATCGCCGTTCTGGCACCCGCTGGAAACCCGCCTCTACTGGGCGGACATCGCCGGCTGCGCGCTGGCGCGCTGGGAGCCCGACACCGGCCGCATCGACCGCTGGGACATGCCGAGCGAGCCCGGCTGCATCGCGCCGGCCCGGACCGCGGGCGTGGCCAGCGGGCTGGTGATCGCCCTGCGCGACGGCATCTACCGGGCGCGCGAGTGGGGCGGCACCCTGGTGCCCGTCGCCACGCTGCCCTACGACCCCGCCACCCAGCGCGCCAACGACGGCAAATGCGACGCGCTCGGCCGCTTCTGGGTGGGCACGCTGCACGAGCCGCCCGCAGGCAGCCCGCGCGAGCCGGTGGGCTCGCTCTACTGCATCGACGGCCGCGGCAGCGCGACCGCGCCCGTGGTGCGCCGCATGCTGGACGGCGTGATGACCGCCAACGGCCTGGCCTGGGCGCCGGACGGCCGCCGGCTCTACTGGGCCGACACGCCGGACCACACGGTGAGCGCCTGGGACTGCGATGCCCAGGGCGAGCCGGTGGGCGAGCCGCGCGTCTTCCACTCCTTTCCTCCGAAGCCTGCCGGGTGGCAGCCGGGCGACCCGGGCTACGGTGGCCGTCCCGACGGCGCCGTGGTGGATGCCGAGGGCCACTACTGGACCGCGATGTACGAAGGCGGCCAATTGCTGCGGCTGGCGCCCTCCGGCGAGATCGTGGCCGAGGTGCCCGTGCCCGTGATGTGCCCCACCATGCCCTGCCTCGGCGGCGCGGGCGGGCGCGAACTGTTCGTCACCTCGGCCCGCAAGGGCCGCCCGGAGAGCGAGATCACCCGCCTGCCATGGACGGGCTTCCTGCTGCGCGCCGGCCGGCCGGCGCCCGTGCCGGGCCTGCCGGTGGCGTGGTACGAGGAGGCCCGGCTGCCGGCGGGGATGGATTGACGGAGGCGGCACGGCCGGCGGCCGGGCCGAAGTGGCGTCAGTACAGGGGTGGCCGGAGATGCCTACGGCGTGCCGCGCGTCAGCGCCAGTGCGCGCTCGACACTGGCATGGGCCAAAGCCACGTTGCCGCCGCGGGCCATGCGCACGCAGAAGTCGAGCATCTCGCCCAGATTGCCGTCGATCCCGCAGTGCATCGCGCGCAGCATGTCGAACCCGATCAGGATCAGGGCAGCGCCGTCCTCCAGTGAGGCCAGGCGCCCGGCCCGATGCACCATGTAGAGACAGGCCGTGACCTGCTCGGGCGTGAGCGGTACCTCGTCCGGGAACTCCTGCGCTTCCAGCCGGAACCAGCGCCGCGCCACCTGCACGATCCAGCGCTGTGCTTCCTCCAGGGTGGCGTGCTCGATCTGCTCCGCGGTGAATACCATCAGGGTCATCGGCGGCTTCCTTCCTTTGCGTCGGCCCCGTCGCCCCAGTGGTGGTCCGTCACCCGCAGAGGGACCGTGGCCGGCACCAGCCCCCATAGCCCCTTGCGCGCGGGGCCATGGCGGACGGTGCGCGTGCGTGCCGCGTCCCCGCCGCTCACCCAGGTCAGCCCATCCAGCCGGTCACCCAGCATCCAGCGCAGCTGCCCCTCTGTGCCGATGCGCATGAACCGGTCGAACACCCGCGCGTCATAGAAGCGGAAATAGGCCGACGTACCGTCCGGAAGCCGCACCATGCTGCTCTTCTTGAGCTGGATGCGCGTGGCCTCCAAGCCGCCCGTGCCCCGCACGACCATGCTCCAGGCCCCGCCCCAGGCATAGGGCACGAGCCGCTCCAGGTGCGGCGCCAGCGCGGCCATCGGCACCAGGTAGGGCGCCACCCGCGCCAGCGTGAGGGCCTTCACGCCGGAGAACAGGCAGTGGTGCTCGATGTTCGCCTGCCGCATCTGCGGCACCAGGGAATGGTCGCGGGCGGAGTCGATCAGGGCGTAGAGGTTGGCGGCGTCGCTGCGCAGATGGGCGATGAAGCGGGGGAGACTGGGAGGCGCCATGGTTGGGGGTGTTTCGGTCAGTGGGCAAAATTCCCTACCAATCGTGCAGCAGTATTCGATGAGCTGATACCCCACGAATTCGCCCCATCTCTGCCAAAACCTTTTGGCATTCCATTGGCAGCAGGATGTGACTTTTTTGGTTCTCTGGTCGTTTTTGGATAGCGGCGATCGACGTGAGCAGCTTGTATCGCAGCGAATTCAATGAGCCAAATGGCTTTCTCATGGGAATTCGCAAAATTGTTGTTGGAGATGAAGTGCATTGGCCTCTCCTGCGCTCGTGATGTTGCAATGATCAGTCGGAATTTGGTAGGGCGAGGCCGGATGGCGCAGGAATTTTTCTAAGTACAGTCGCGTATTCGAGGCTTTCATATCGTTTTTCTCCTTTTTCTGGGCTGTTTTCCTGGCTGAGTAGCATTAGATATATTTCTTTTTTGTCGCGAGAAATAGAGATGGTATCCAGCGCGGTCGGCATGACGGCTTCTGGCACGACATCAAGTAAATATGGTTCCACTTTTGGCCATCTTTTTAATAGCTGATTGCTGGGGAATATATTTAGAATTATCATTCTTTGTTGGGTCGGTGCTCCCCTTTCCCTGTATAGGTCGCAAAACTGTTTCCACCCTTCGCCATCTTCTCTTATGGCGCAGTAGTCATCGCCGAACGGTGGGAATATCGTATAGATAAATCCTTCCCCCGATGGGCCGTTGGGCATGCCGTCCGGTCCCTTGAGGGTCATAGTGGATTCGCCAGTAGGCTGTATATGAATTATTTTTCCAATCGGGAGATAGGCTTTGTTGTGTTTGTATATGCCTGGCCAATCAGTGGGAAGCGGCCGGTTCATGTCTGCCTCGTGCCGGACAACTTGCCACCAGCCAGAGATCTCCTTGATTGGTCTCTTGAAACGCTTGCGCGAGGGTTGGGCAATATTGGATGCTCTGGGAAATGCGTTTTGAAAACCGATGAGTGATAAGAGGGAAATCATTATTAGTCTTTTGTGGTGGGATGTTCTTTTCATAAATATATTTAATTTATTTATTGCTGGAATTTTTTTGCGGGCATGGATGCATATAAGTAGTCACGCTCTCGTCTGCTGTTGGGTATTTTTTCCCTATCACCTTCCAAAATTGCTTGTTTCATTTTTGGATTGATACTCCAGCTTTGGTATACGTTGGAAAGTAATGCGGTCTGTTGCTCGGTTGTTAATTCTGTAAATTTTGGAGAGCCTTCAGGATTTTCTTGCTGGAAGAGGGATATTGCTCTTTTGGCGGCTTCTTCGCCGGCCCGTAAATTCAGCAAATCGGCTTCTTTCTGAGTGATCTCCAAAGGATTCTTTCGAGCAAATTCGCATGCTTCTCCACCTATCTTGCCAAAATATGGTTTTATTTTTTCGGAGAGTTTTTCGAGCTCTTCCTCTGTTAGGATTTCATTTCTTTTGTTGAATTTTCTCAATTCTTTTTTGTATGCATCGTAAGTCTGACCCCCGAAGTCGATTCCTTTGGCAATGGTCGCGCCGGAATTGTTTGCTTCTCCGTTTTTCATTTTTCCTTGCAGTCTGGTGTTTCCGTCTCTTTTGGTCATCGAGGGTGTGCCATCGGGTTCATTGACCGGCCACCACGGCACATAGGATTTAAGATAAACACCTTCCCATCTGGCGATTGGCGCCAGGTCTATTTTTGTTCCTAGAGATGCGTTGATAATTTTTGCAATCTCCAGGTTGAGGGTTCCTTTTTTTGTCTCATCTGCTGGCAGGCAGGCAACATTTCCAGTGAGACATTTCCGTTTCACCTTCCCCTCCTTTTCCGTGATCTCCTGATCCAGCCTCCGCGCCTCTTCCGCATACCCCTCCGCCTTGCGGTCCAGCTTCTGCCGTTCCTTTTTCAGCCCGGGCAATTCCGCCTTGGCCTTCTCCTGCTCCTGCCGGCATTCCTCGGCGGTCTTGCGCAGCGCGCGTTCGCGCGAGAGGGCGTCCTTGTCGTAGTCGGGAAGGTCTTCTTCCTTGAGTGCCATGGGGTTCGGGCCTTTCGGGGTCTGTGGGTGGGGCGGGTGACGGGACTGACTGGGGGAGCGTCCGCTTCACGTCACGATCCGTGCGCCGGCACGACGAAGGCCGCGCCCTCGTCGGCGGCGGCCTGCATGCAGGCCTCGTCCTTGTCGCGGCCGATGCGCACCGTGGGGCAGCCCTGGGCAATCACGCCGTGGCAGGCGACTTCATCGCCGACGCGGGCGGCGGGGCGCCCGGCCAGCCGCACGGAAGGCTCGCCTTCGGTGATGGGTTCGATGCCCTTCTTGTGGCGCACCCGGTCGCCCATGCGGGCGGCAGGTTGCCCGCCTATGCGGACAGTGGGCGCGCCTTCCAGGATGGGGCCGGCGCCGCTCTGGTGTGCGACGTCGTCGTGTATGCGGGCGGCGGGCTGGGCCATGGCAGGACGCGCTCCTGTCGTGTATCTGTTTTTCCAGGGGATTCGGAAGGCGGTCGGCGCTGGATGCTCAGGGCTTGCCGTTCCAGCCGGGCGTCTTTCCGATGGCAGCCGGGCCCGGGGTATTGCTTGTTGCGTTGGGGCTGGGGCCGCCACCACCCACCCCGAGGCCGGCAATACCCCCTGCGAGCCCGGCGATGGCGCCGAAGTCGCCGTTCTTGAGCGCTTTGGCTGTGTCGAGCAGGCCTTTGGCCTGCTGGAGTGCGCCCAAGGCGCTCTGCAGGCCTGCGATGCCACCGCCCATGGCGGCGCTTGCGGCGGACTCCGCCTGGGTTGCCGCGGCGGCAGAAGCCTGCTGCGCTGCGTCGCCGGGCGCATCATCGGCAGGCGGAGGCGTTTCCGGGGCGGGCTGGCTGCTGCCGCAGTTGAGGTCGATGATTCCGGCATCGCCGTTGATTGCGGCGCTGGCCTGCATCTCGATGTGCGTCCCCTGCAGGTAGATGCCGCCGTCGCTGCACAAAACGATCTTCGCCGCGCCGCAGGCAAGTTCCAGCTGCTCGCCCGCCTGGGTGACGATCACCTTGCCGGCACGGGTGTCCTGGCGCTCTCCTACGTTCACGGTCTGGGTGCGGCCCACCTGCAGGGTCCAGGCCTTGCCGATGTCCTGGGCGTAGGTGTCGCCCACGTTCAGTCGTTTGGTCTTGCCCACCTGGGTGCTCTGCTGCAGGCCAACCAGGGTGTTCATCGCCACGCCCACATTGAGGCTGTAGCCCAGGCCAACGTTGTCCATGCGCGCCATGCCCACGTTCTGCAGCGACATCCGGCCGATGGTCTCGGTCTTGGTCTTGCCCACCCGCAGTGACCAGTTCTTGCCGATCCGGTCTTTTTCATTGTTGCCGATGGTCTTGGTGCGGTTGGCGCCGATCGAGATCTGCTCATGGCGGCCTACGTCCTCAGAGCGGTCTACGCCGATCGACACAGTTTCATCCAGATCGACGCGTTCCGTCCGGTTCTGGTGGACAGTGATGGATTCATCCCGGTCTACGGTTTCCGTGCGGTGGGAGTGGATGGTGATCGTCTCGTCGCCATCGACTTCTTCGGTGCGCCAGCCGTGTACCGTGATCTTCTCGTTGCGATGAACGGTCTCCGTACGGTCGCGGTGGATGACGTTGGTCTCGTCCCGGTCGATGGTTTTTCGGCG
>Ga0308159_1001534_pt1 | contig 32508 bp, 25 predicted proteins | sample PhyCR1_FD_201040 | JGI IMG/M metagenome (GOLD analysis project Ga0308159, IMG submission 201040) | Phyllosphere microbial communities from UC Gill Tract Community Farm, Albany, California, United States - DLSLC.R1 | ecosystem: Host-associated > Plants > Phyllosphere > Unclassified | place: USA...
CGTGGGTCATATGCGGAGGTCTGCGCTGTGCCGCCAGGGCATCGGCGGTTTCACGGGTCACCCCTGAGCGTAAGGCAATCGGCTCATGGATATACCACTCGTAGGGCGATTGCATTTCGCGTCCGGCAATCAGAATGGCGAACTCACGGATGCGTTTAGGCAATTCGGAAGTGAAACGCACGTGCTCACCCAGCATCTGAACACGCGTCAGTAATTCCGGGCTTCTCAGTAACACCGAAAACGGCCCGAAAATACAACCGCGCGGTCCAGCACTTATTTTTTTAATCGCGGCAAGTTGCTCCGGGCTGGCCTTCTGCGGATCCATATCTGGCAATCTGTCCAAGCTTAGGTCGCTGTCAGAAAACTTGACTTCATCACACTGTGCGGGCCATTTCAGTGGGTCGCTGATTTTCTCTGCCTGTGCAGCATGTGATGCACCGTTTGCCAGTAATAATGCCATCGCCACTGCTGTTTTTTTAAACGTATTCATTTCTGACTTCTCTGTTTTATTGTAGATATTGGCCTCAACTCTGAAGCCCATTTTTCTGAACCCGCCACCCGGCGGCGTCCAATGTTCTTTATGTAACCTCGTGGAAAGCATCAAGCTCATAACACAACGCATAAATGCCGAAGAGCAACTTGTAATGACTCAGATCTATCCCCTGTTTACGCGCCGACTCACACTGAGCAAAAAGACATATATCCGCCATCACAGGAGAAGCACCACAGCAAAACGGATGGTGTACGGCTCTCTGCGACAAGGTTTCTTCTGCCACCTGCAGGGATTCGTCCAGCCAATGCAACTTCCACTGACTGATACCGGTTTCGGTCATGCCAGACGCACGCAGCCTGTCTGCCACACGACGGGTGATCAGCGGGTGATAATCGGCCGCGAACAGAGAGGCAAAACTCCGGCAGGCGGCCCGCTCCAGCGGATCGCGAGGCAGGATGTCGTGCCCGGCATGGATATCGTTCAGGTATTCGATAATGGCCAGTGACTGTGTCAATATTTGACCGTTATGCATTAACAACGGCAGCTTTCTTTGTGCATTGAGTTCGCGGTAAGAGGAGGTAAGATGCTCCTCCTGTTGTAAATCGACCTCAACATATTGATAGCTAATATTTTTTAAACGCAATGCAATGCGTACCCTGTTCGTCGCAGACGACGTACGGCAACCATAGAGCCTGATCATAAGCTGTCATCCGCCGTCTTCAGTGAGCCACGCTTCATCACACCCACGAGCCATTTGAAGAAACCAGGTGCCTGCAGGAGGATCATAAAACCAAACGCGGCCTGATAGGCTATTTGCGGATAATGACCTGCGACATCCATTGGCCAGAATCCAATGATCACCCCGAACAGCGTTTGCGTGAGAAAGGCACCGAACAAGATAAGCAGGTTGAGACAGGTTGCCGCGCGGCCGGTCATTGCCGGTGACACATTTTGCGCGACAATAGTGTATTCAAGGCCAGCGATGGTGCCGATGAGTGTGAAACCTATCGACAAGGCGGGAAGCAAAGGCACGATATTTAATGCACAAAGCACCTGCACGACCAAAAACAGCGCAATACCGATCCCCCCCACGTCGAGCGGTTTAATGTTAAATTTTCCGGCCCATTGCGTTACCACTCCCACGGACAACGACCCCACCACGACCGCGCCCATGCCAATGAAAAGATAAACGGAGGTTTCCGCGATGCTGTACTGCCCGACATCCTGCAACCATTTCCCCATCCACAGTCCCTGCAAACCAAAAGCGACGGTGTGCGGGAGTAGCAACAGGCTGATCACTTTGCGAAACGCCCGGTCTTTATATACCTCAAGCAATGAGGCGAGGCTCGGCCACTTCACCATTTTGTGTTCAACAGGATCTTTCGGTACCCACAAGGCGATGGCCAACATCACCATCAGCGTGATGCCTGCCATGACAAAAAACAGCGTCCGCCAGGAGATAAATCCTACCAGCCAGGCAACCGGCAAGGTTGACAACATCGCGCCCAGTCCGCCTGCCGCCAGGAGATACCCATGAATCGACGGTAATTTGCGTACCGGCACCCAAAATGACAGCACTTTAATTGAGCCCATAAAACATGCCGCCAGCCCCAGCCCGATGAGTATTCTCGCCAGCAATAAGGTGGTGAAGCTATGCCCGATACCAAACAGCACCGCCCCTGCCACCGCCACGCCAAGCAGAGTAAGCTGCACACGTTTCGGGCCATAACGATCAAGCGCCAGCCCGACCGGCAACTGCGCCAGAGAAAATGAGAAGAAATACGCACTGGATAAAATGCCAAGCTGCCCGGCCGACAGCGACATTGCCGAAATCAGAAAGGGTGCTAATACCGCATTAATATTCCTGAACAGAAATGACGTGCAATGCCCGAAAGCAAACGGCAAGAAGATGTGCGTCATTACTTTTGATGCGCTCAGCGACGGAGACGAAGATATTTCAGCCATGATGATACCTTTAATAATTAAATAATTTATTTCGAATGAGGTGAGTAGGTTTTATCTCCATCGTTTCGTAATAATGTTCCCTGCTTTGCCATACCCGGCAAATTCTGGATCACATACAAAACCAGATTTTCATCCTCCTGATTAATAAACTGATGCTCACTCCATGCCGGCACATATATAACGTCACCGCTGGCCAACGGCGTCGGAGATTTATTATCCAGCACCAGTTCCCCCTTTCCGGATATCACCACGTACAGATGCCAGAAAGAGTGAGAATGTGGCGTGGTGCGGTCGCCGGCAGGAATAACCTGAACGGTGACAGACAGATCATGCAAGGTTTCTCCCTGCTTCTCGCGATGGGGATTTTCAAGAAACAGTGCACCGCGGGCGGTGAATTCTTCGGTTTGCAGGGCCTGCAAAATAGATGACTGTTTCCAGATGACGCTCTCTTCGCGAGGCCGCTGGTTATCCACCAGATAGCGACTGAATGAACGCAAGTTTCCCGGCTGTAAGACGTTCTGTTCAGTCATGCTGATGCCTCCACCGGTGTCGTGAGCGGATATACCTGACGGACGAGACGGCGCAGGCAACTCTTCACGCTGATATTCGCATCCTCAAACTGTCGCGAAGGCAAATGTGGGCGAGGCAAGGCGTGGGTATAGTAATGTGGGCCTTCGACAGGGAAACCGATCGTCCAAAGATTTTCGTCGGCCACTCCGCTGGCATTAATCGGATGCAGCTCTCTGTCTACCGCCATACCGCCCGGATGATAATCACCATTCATATAAGGCGTAATGAGTCCGTTCTTGAGCAGATTACAAGTAAGCTCGCTGCCATCCGTCAGAGGGGAATATGCGTCGAGTCTGGCGATAATAATGGCGTCTACCGGGCTCTGGTAATGTTGCCGGGTAAACTGGCCGCGCAGGACGAAGCGGGACTGGCTTTCATCGCAAACAATCCCGGTCGCCGGACCACCACCCAGTGTGACGACACCGGCCGCAAACAAGGCGAGTAGCTCCTGGTTTCTGCGCAGCGGAGGGCCGAAAGAGATGCGATTAATAATCGGATTAAAGGATTCGATAAAGTAGCGGTGTGATTCTGGTGTCAGCCCGTTCCATTCAACCGCCCGGCGCAAGGCTTCCCGCACATCGCGCAATACATCGGTCGCCGCCTTTAACGGGCTGTTCATATTGCCTGATTTAGCCTGTTGCAGGTCATGATTAACCATCTCAAGGAAGAATGCACACCAGGACGGGTAGTCATCAAAGGTCCTGTTGCGCAGCGGCCAGAGCACCTGCTCAATCTGCGCAACAACATGTTTGTCGACGCTGAATGTGTCCGGATCCAGCCGTGTCTGCGTCAGCGCGCACTGCCAGGCATAAGCCATCTCTTTAATTAAGAGCGGCAATATCTGCGATTGGAAATCGATCTGTTTTGAATTCCGTTCGGCAATATTGCTGGCAGCGATCGCCTCTACCACCGCAGGCGTCAGAAATTGCCCGGTATGACGACCGGTTAGCCCCTTCTGATTAATACCCCTACCCGCAAACGGCAGACACTGGCGTGAGGACAACACTATTTCCGGCTCCCTTCCCGAGGCGATATATTCAAGCCCGTCACCGGATTTGATATAGCGTCCCCCGCGCCCGAGGGTCAGCGCCGAAATCGCGTCATGCGCCGTCAGGCCGAATCCCTGAATAAGCACCCGGCATTTTGCCGAAAGCGTATCAAGCCGCTTAACCGGATAGGGAGAAGCGTGATAAGCCAGCAGCGGATTGCGATCACGATGACGCTCGCAAAATGCTGAAAAATGGCTATCGCTGTGCGTGGGTTTACGGTATCCGTGCCCGGTGGTCAGAAAAACGAAATCACAGGCAATACTTTTTCCGTCTTGCAGAGTGACTGTAAAACGTTCGTCTTTGGTCAGGTTCACGGCAAACTGACGATATTCGGTAATCGTGATATTTTCCGGTAAAAGCTTAAGCAAACGCTGATAGTAATCCGCGAGGTATTCACCCAGCAGCGATCGGGGCAAATACTCCATATCCGTCAGCTCTGCCCCGACGCCATTTTGCGTAAAGGTATCGTTATCACGCCGGTAACCCGCCGTTTTTGCCCACTGAATAAACGATTCGCCTCCGGCTTTCAATGCCTGGCTGTTACCTGCAAACAAGGTGATTTGAGAGGAGACCGTATTCACCAATAAATGCTCAGGTTGTTCTGCCGGATGGCTCCCCTGCCCCGGATTTCCCGGATTAATAATATGCAGGTGAATAGGATCCTGAATATCATCGTTAATGACATTTTCAATAATACGGTCAAGGACATTCAGGCCACGAGGACCAAAACCAATAATAGCGAGATGGTTAACGCGCACGGATCTCTCCTTCTGGCGGAAGGTGGAGTTGTACAATATTTTCTTCGCCCTTAAAGCGCGGGAATAACGTTCGTACCTGCGGATCATGGCCGGGAATAATGCAGGTAAGGTCGGATACAAGCTGCTTCATGGTATTATGCGCTGCCAGCATATCGGGAATATCCATCACGATTGGAAACGGCGTTGAGGCATCGACATGGTGCCAGTAATGCGCAGAATCGCTGGCCAGGACAATTTTGCCACGCGCTGTATTTACCGTGACAATTTGCAACCCTGCGGTGTGCCCCCCCACAAGCTGCGTATTAATACCCGGTAAAATTTCCTCATGCCTGCCGACATAGCGCACTTTACCTTCATGCAGACGATAAACCGCATTGGCAATATTCTCGGGATCATAAGGCGCTCTTACATAGCGGTGCAGCATATGTCTGCCGGTGCAGTAATGCATCTCTTTTTCCTGCATATACAGCGTGGCATTGGGAAAGGCCTTCAGATTGCCGATATGGTCATAATGCATATGCGTGACAATAATTTTTTCAATGCGGTTTGCGTCGACATCCAGCTTTTGCAACAGCGACTCTGGAGTACCGTAATAATGTCGATTACGTTTCACGGCCAGCTCGCGATTAAATCCGGTATCCACCATCAGTACGGTATTTTCATGGCGAATTAACCAGCAATAAAAATCCAGCGGCATATCACCGTTATCGTGTTCATCGTGCGAAATAAAGTTTTCATTACGCGACCGGTTTTTATGCTCTGCGTAGCGCAGCGCATAGACTTCATATTCAGGTATCATTTTTAATTCCGGGCAGTTTATACAGTGACGATTCTGGCCATTTCTTCGAAAGGCGTGGTTTTGTCTTTATTTTCGAAAAAGAAATGTGACTCACCAAAGGCAGGTCGCAGATGGTCCAGCCACGAGGCCTGAGGGTCATATTTGGCAAAGAAGGGCCGACGTACCCAGTCCGGGTTACGCGCCTGAAGAAATTGCAGCGCAAAGACTTTCTCGCCACGGATTTCTGTTATCCCATCAATCATGACTTTACCGGGGAAGGCACTCATTGAAGGGCCGCGCACCGTCCTCGCCAAACCGGATACCGACTGATAAGCTTGCTGGAATATTTCCCAGGCTTTAAAGAGAGGAAGCCCGAAATATTCATTGGGGCCGGTATCCCGCTCGACAAACATGTAATAAGGGATAGCGCCGAGACGTACACCGGTTGTCCACAGGGTCGCCCACCCTTTTGGATCTTCATTAATATGGCGGATAAGTGGAGATTGCATTCTCACCGTAGCACCGGTGGCAATAATACGCTTCAGCGCAGTCTGGGCTATTTCAGGCTGGATCTCCTGAGGGTGATTATAGTGCGCCATCAGGGCAAGATTTTTCCCCGCAGCCACAACCTCTTCGAACAAGCGTAATACATCGTCAGCGTCTTTATCGGTAACATAGCGCTGCGGCCAGTAAGCCACCGACTTTGTACCGATACGTATATTCTTGATATGGCTAAGCTCAGGAATAAGCAGAGGACGAATATAATCACCCAGAGCGCGCGCATTCATAATCATCGGATCGCCGCCCGTGATCAATACATCGGAAACTTCAGGATGACGCTTGAGATATTCAACCAGCAGTGCGGAAGTCCGCGCCTCAAATTTAAGTTCATCCATGCCCACAAACTGCGGCCAGCGGAAACAAAAGGTGCAATAAGCATGGCACGTTTGACCCGCAGAAGGGAAAAATAGCACGGTCTCTTTGTATTTGTGCTGAAGCCCCTGCACTGCCTCACCGTTGAGCATAGGAACATTATGTGTAAGCTGGCCCACCGGGTGCGGATTCATACGATGGCGGATCTTATTAATGATCATCTGCAAACTCGCTTCGTCTTTATTCTGACGAAGAGCATCACTGAGCTGAGAAAATTCATTTTCCCTCAGCATTTCACGATGCGGGAAGGTCAGACGAAAAATAGGGTCATCGGGAATATTATCCCAGTCGATAAGTTCATCGAGAATATATTGATTGACACGAAAAGGTAATACCTGACTCAGCACCTCAACGGTATGTTTCATTTCGGGAGTGAACTTTTCCCATTGGGGGGCTTTACTGATAGTACGTTGGGTATAAGGGATAAACTTCGTTACGGCTGTCATTTTTATTACTCACCTTGCCTTCAATTTAAAAACATGATTAATGGCCCTCGAATGGGGCGCATTTTTAATACTGATATTTATTTTTTATATTCATCGGGTACAGACAACAACAGCGAATTTCTTAATTATCTAATTTTTCACCCACTGTGGCCGGCTTACTCCCCGTATAAGGCCATAAGCCCCATAACACAGCAGTTCAACCAAAATCAGAGAGGAAAAAATACTCACTGAAAGCATTAGGCCATAATCAGCGATGTGAAAGAGGTAAAAGACCGCAACAGGCGTCACCAGCGCAGTGAAGATACTGAAATTAATCACACCAAGACGGTTATTCGTCATCAGGACAGAACGACAATATCCGCGGACAATCCACAGTGTCGAAATACCGATAATAGCGATAAAGAAATACGCATTCATATATAACGCTTTACTGCCTGCCGGAAACAAATTAAAGCCACCCAGAATGACACACAGTAATATAAATAACACCGGCGCAACCAGACACTGAACGCTGAGAAATTTGAATAGTGATTTTCCCGGCGGCTGATGGCCCAGTATCTTGAGAAGAATACTTTCGATATCGAGCACCGAGCCTATCGAAATACATATCATCCCGAAGGTCAGCGGCCAGTATTTTAAAACAGTGTCTCCTTCGGCGACTTGCCCCAAACAGATCACAACGATGATATTACTCATCAGTGATGAAGCTGACATAAGGAAAGCCGAAGCGTACGGCGCTAACAACGCAGCATAGTGATGACCTGTGCTGTCATATAAACGAATGCCCTGCCAGCGTACCATAATGAACAACAGGGCCGCCTCGGTGTATGCTCCGCAAACCAGCGCCACAATGGCCGCCATATCGACAGGCACCTTAAATCGGGTCAAGGTAAAACAACCGATGACCGAGACCAGCACCCGCACTAAAGAAGCCCGGCTCATTAGTGCAGTTTTTCCTTCCAAAATACAGTATCCCTGCAAATACCTCCTGACGGCTACGGCCAATAATGAGAGTGAAAACAAATGCGTGATGAATACAATATGTGGCGTCATCTTCGAACTGAATATTGAGACGGCAATATTGAATATAACAAAGACACTGACAGCCAGCAGCATGGCGAATATCAGCATCACCCTGCTCTTCCTTATTTTGATAACCACTGCACACAAAGGAAAAACAAAGGCATTGGCAAACATAAAGGTACTTAAGGCTATGGCATAATCTCCGGACGCCTGCAGACTATAGGCAGACAGAATGACCGAAATAAGCGGTAACTCCAGATTAAGTAAGCTAATACTGATTGCGCTTGGCCACCATAACCTCAACATACCCCATGTATTCATTCCGTGACCTCATTACCGACCTGTTGCATACGCTGATAAGGAATATATTGTTCAACCAGCCATTGATAATCTTCTTTCAGAGACGAATAAGAGGATCCCCAAAGCAGGATACCGCCAATACGGTCGCGAACACTTTGCGGGCGAACAAGCAACGAACCCTGTTTCACTTCCCACACCGTTTTATATTCATTTGCGATATTGATGTCTTTCGTCAGGTCGGCATATTCCCCTTCCCGATGGGGATACCACACCCAGGCGGCATAAGTTTCTGTCTGTGGCACCGGTTTCTGCCACTGCCCCATTTGTGAACGAAAATGCTGCTCTTCAATATTACTTCCGGAGCAGAGTGCATGCATTTGTGGGATCCAACCACCCGGCGCCCGCGCTGCAATCTCTAAAAATACGATACGGTTATCCTGAGTGAGGAAAGCTTCGAGGTGCGTGGCCCCGTCCGGCACATAGCCCAGAGCATCAAATACGCTTTGATTGTATTCATAAAACTGCTGATACAACGGGTCATTTTTTTCCAGCGGCAGGCTACCAATAGGTTTGCCTTCAATGAATTCCGCATTCGGATAGCTGTATTGGCAGATATAAATCTCTTCGATTTTGCCGTTAAAAATCAGCGAGTCGATATGGTAAAGACGCCCCTCGATAAACTCATCGAGCTCATAGTTCGCGACGTCACGGTTATCACTGCACCAGCGGCGTAACGCGGCAGGATCCTCAATTTTAGCGATCAGCTCACTCCCCGCCGAGTCAATCTGCTTGGCAAAAACGGGATACCCCACGGCCTTCTCAATCTGCAGACAATATTTTTCCGGCTCACGCTGATACTCTGCCGGCGAGAATGGCAGCACCCTGGGAATAGCTATGTTCCCGGCTTCCATTACCGCTTTCATGCGCAGCTTGTTGATGAATGGCTCTATTTGCGCAAATGTCGCGCCCTTAATACCCAATATTTCACGCAACCGGGCAGCATGGCCGAGGAAATACTCGTCATTAGTGATGATGCTGACTTCAGACATATCGCTGATATGGCGCTCAGCGAACAAATCGCGGCAAGCTTGCTCGAGATTGTCGACGGTAAAAGGGTCGCAAATTTTGATATCGTCAAAACAGACCTTTTGATCTTCAGGCAGATTTCCCCATCCCTGATGTCCGGTAAGCAAACAGACCGAAAACTGATCGCGGTCGATTAATTTATTCCAGTCAGCACGAAAGTTGACAATATTTTGAAGAATGATAAATGTTTTCATATTAACAATTCTCCGGTGAGTCCTGCTTAATAACCGTTGACCAGTCGCGAGTGTTTACTGTCTTGCCATAAAAATCAGTCACTGTCGCGGTGTCGGTATTCCAGTGTTCGCTGGGAACAACGACTTTTCCGGATGCACTGGGAATATCGATAACATGCTGCGGGAAGGCCAGACCGGAAAGTTCATTGCGTAATTGCGTCATGATCGCCATTTCATCTTCCAGGCTCATAACAAAGCGACGCGTTGAGGTCACTTCCTGACCATGATAAATATAATAAGGTCGCACACCCAGTTCGAATAAACGCAGGAACAGCGTTTTAAGTGTTTCTTTATTATCGTTGATGGTTTTTAAGAAAACGGTCTGTGTTAACATCACATAACCCATTTTTCTAAATGCATGAATCAGCTCGATGACTTCAGGCTGAAGCTCATCAGGATGATCAATATGCAGGCTTAAATAGACCGTGGGTTTTGTTTTTGCCAACTCTTCCATTAATTCCATACGTACTTTGCCAGGGTTTTGTAACGGATAACGCGTATGGATCCTCACCACCTTAACATGTTCGATTTCTTTCAACTTGTTAAACAGGTATTGCAATCCTTTCGGGTTGGTCAGAGGGTCACCCCCGCTGGCAATGACTTCATAAATGGTCGGATCATTGGCGATATACTCAACAATATCATCGATCTGAGACATTTTAAGTCTGCCTTCAACGTCCAGACCTACCCCGACACGATCCTGACGTTCGCAATAACGACAGTTGGCCGCACAGGTATAAGAGAGCAACACCAGCAACTGACCATCATATTTTCTTACCGTGCCGAATACCGGTGTCGAGGTCTTTTCATTTAATAAATCCACATCCAGATTAGCCGGCAAGGTTTCATATTCTGGGTTAAACTCATACATATCTCTGATTGCGACGCTTTTCTTAATCAGCTCTCTTAAATAAGGCGTGGTTTTTTCAGAGAATCGGGTTTCTTCTTCAAATTGTTTAATTTTAATCATATTATCTTTAGACATGCTCATAACCTTTGTATTTAGTAGGGTACAGAGTGCTCGCCGGCATTTTCATTAACGCAGTTTCTGACGGGTAGCCCGTTCATTTTTTGTCGAACCAGTTCAGCGGATTTGGTTCGCATTTCGAGAAAAGATTCTTCCGTATAAAAAGCGGAGTGTGCGGTCAGCAGCACGTTATCCAGCGTTCTGAAGCCGTCGGGAATGTCGGGTTCATTTTCCAGCACGTCCAGACCAGCAGCCGCCACTTTTCCTGATTTCATGGCTGAAAAAAGGGCGTCAGAATCAATAATTCCGCCACGCGCCGTGTTGACCAGCAAAACACCCTTTTTCATCATGTCGAATTCGGCGTGTGACAACATATGGTGAGAAGTGCGGTTTAAAGACGCATTTACGGAGATGATGTCTGAGCTAGTTAGAAGATCTTGCAGAGATTCGCAGCGAAAGACACCATGCGTTTTATCCAGCCCGCTGACCGCATATGGATCGTAGAACTGAACATCCAGACCAAACGCTGCCGCCCTTCTGGCAACCGCGCCACCGATGCGGCCAAAACCGATAATGCCTAATTTACGACCACGCAGGCGATAGAGCTTTTTGACACTTGCCCAATCCCAGCCGCCTTGTTTGACGTGGATATTGATCTCTTCAAGTTTTCTCGCAATGCCCAGCAGCAGTGCCAGAGCATGGTCGGCAACTTCCTCAGTGCCATAATCAGGAATATTAAGCACAGAAATACCCAACTCACGAGCAGCAGAGATATCAATATTGTCAAAACCCACTGCTGCTTTAACAATGGTCCGGCAATTTTTTAAACTAGATAAAAATGCTTTATCGAAATTAACGGCAGGGACACATGCCCAGATAATAAGATAATTGACTTCCGTAAGCATATTTAAGGGAAGTTCACTCACATGACTAATATGAACTAATTGAACATCATTCTCGGCTAATATCTGCTGCTCGACAATGGCTGTTTTGAAATGCTTTTCAGTCGTTGAATCGATGATTAAAACCTTTTCTCTGCTGGTGTTCAAATTGCCGTCCTTAATGAGGGAATATACTGATACTTTTAAAGCACCATGACCAGGATATATCTGATAAAAAGCTCTTCGCCATCCCTGAAATTAGACATTAATGGCACTGACTCAGCCAGACGACGACTTACGCCGCCTGGAAGGTTAATAATGAAAAAACATCTCACTTATAAATAATTATTTTATCTGCTCAATGACTTTTTCGCTCGAAACGACCGGATGATGAAAGTTGATTTTTCAGCAAATTTTCACGGGCAGACTTCTTTTCGTACGCATATTTCAGTCAGGGTTTTTTCGATAAGTAATATTTACCAAAATGAAAAACATGATACAATTTCATTAAATTGATTTCAGTAATGACGAAAGAGAATGGTGATGGGCTTATATCTTGATATGCATTCAGTTGAGGCTTTTCTTAAAGTTGCCGAGCTAAATAGCTTTACCCTGGCAGCAGAGTCACTTTGCATCACTCAGTCAGGAGTAACCGTTAAAATTCAAAAACTTGAAAATGTGCTTGGATATCCGCTTTTTCACCGAACGCCGCGTCATATCTACCTTTCGCCGCAGGGCGAAGTGTTCCTTTCCCGGGCTCAAAGCCTGATGGCGGCACACGCCAGCGCGTTAACAACGCTCAACGTCTGTGAAAATATCCAAAATATCAAAATTGGTATTAGCGACCATGTACTGGATATCCCGCTCATGCAGACGATTCAAAGTATTAGACAAACTTATTCCGATCTTATGATTGAAGTTAAAGTAGACAGTTCTTCAAAAGTTCTGTATGCACTAGAAAATAAAAAATTAGATATAGCAATTATCACTCAGGATGGCGATAAAAAAGGCGGAGAATATCTACGGATTGAAAACTATAGATGGTATTGCTCTCCAACTTTGGCTTTTAAACAGGATAAAATCCCGCTAATTACCTTAAGAGAATCTTGCCGTATGAGGAAGCTCATTCTGGACTTATTACTTGAAGCTCGAATCCCGTGGTTTGATAGTTTCCAAGGCGGCGGAATGGATACCATCATTGCGGCAGCAAAATCAGGGCTGGGGATTGTCTCCTTACCAGAAACCGCGCTCACAGTTTCGGATCTGAAAGAGCTAACGGACGCCAGTCACTTTGTCAGTCTTCCGAAAATACCATCGGCACACATCGTTACCTATGACAACTGCCTGGATGTGCGCTCCAGAACAATGCTTAAGGATCTTTCTCAGGCAATAAAAAATCAGATGTTGAAGATGCCTGATGCCGATGAGTTTGTCTCCCTGAGTAGACTGATGGCGGTTTAACGTCTCCGCCCTATTCTATTTTGTTAGAAAACCATACTTCGGAGTAATGCTTGTCTCTTGGGCTTTATATGTTCCTGTCTGTGTAGCTTTTTGTCGATAACATTAGGATGCGCAATGAAAAGCATTAGCCTCGACGGAGTAAAGTACCATGGACGGCGGCCATTGTTACCCGCTCCCTAGCTACGCTTATTTTTGGGGGGACGCCATAGTAATGTTCACCACATACAACAAAGGCTCCAAACTCCTTTTGCTCAACACAATCTTATCGGTGTTCATTCTGGTGGTCTTGACAGAAAGGTAATTCAGGTTTAGCTTACTTATTAGCCACTTGCTGGCAAAGGCGATCCCAGTCAGAGGAGCCAAATTTAGAGAAGCCCGCTCAAGGAAACTTGAGCGGGCTTTTTGCTTTTCTACTGGTAGCAGACGCAACCAATGTTGTGCCGCATTAGTCCATCGCCGATTTAAAAGACTGCCCGGCAGATTTGAAAGGCGAAGCCGTCGTCGGCGCAATCGTTGAAAATGCCAAGTTCAAACTGGTTTATCGCGTGATGGATCCTGACACGGCAGATTGGGTGGCGAGAATGTCCGGCACCATCTTAGTGGACGATGAAGTCCGTAAGGCGAAAACCGATGCTGTGCTGACAGAAAGCATCGACAGTGAGCGAACCATAAGGCAGGCCGAACGCTTCTTTATCGACAGCAACATGATCCTCAACCTGCCCGATTTTGTCAGTTTCATATTCACGACGAAAACACTTCCCACGGCTTCACTCATTTTCCCCATCAAGGTTAATAAACGCGAGTTGCAGATTCATTCTGTATATCCCGAAATTGCCACCTCAGTTACAACGGTGAAATCCGCATTGGATTTTAGCGATGAGGATAACTCCCCTATTTCTTCCTTAATCCCGAATACACCAGCTCATCTACCCGAATTGTTTTTTACTCAGGAAACAGAACACATATCCCCAATCGATTTCCAGGAGGATTAATGCTAATTGCCGCCTACAGCGAACGCAAAGCACGCAACAGCGAGAAGATAAAAAGACTACTAAATTTCCTAAAGGAAGAAACCTACAGCGACTTCAAAACGCTAATGCTACTTTTTGGCTTCAAGGACCATAAGTCACTTTATTTGCTGCTGTCAAAAGTTGAGAGTATGGGATTAATACAAAAGCACGTGCTTGAATCGCGAACAACGAAGATTTCATTATGGGGGATAACCAGCGACGGGATTGCCGTGGTTTTGACTGCGGAGGATACGTTTTTCCCGGCACGTTTCGAACCCTCAAGAATCACCGGCTGGACACTAGAACATCATCTCGATAATCAAATAGCACGAATCATTTTAGAGAAGAACGGTGCATACGGGTGGATAAACGGTGATCGCTCGACTTTCACTAAACGCTATCAGGTAAAGCACCGCCCGGATGGTTTGATAACCCTCCCCGACGGAAAAGTTATTGCCATTGAAACCGAGCGCCGCATGAAAACGAAGGCGCGCTACCAGTCGATTATTGCTAGTCACTTGCTGGCGAGGACGAGTAAGCATTGGATTTATGTATTTTATATCGTACCGGATGCGCAGAAAAAACGTGCATTGGAACTGCTGTTTAACAGCGTTAAGTACGTGATTGTGAATAACCAGCATGTTCAGCTGGAAGAGCGGCATCGGGGTGTATTTCGGTTTTTCACTCTCGACGAGCTGCAACGGCTCGATGTAGGCCACTGCATATAGTTTTTCTGTATCACCGATTGCAGCGCAACGACCGGAAGTAATGCCCACTGAAATACTCACCCAAATTAGAACAGATAGTGAAACAGAATTAACGGAGATACTGCCAGACTTTCGGAAGTACTGACTGAATAGAGCGCAAAAGCGCTGGTGAAATGGATGAAGCATTTCGCATTGCACGATATATAGCGGGAAGCATTGCTGGTTCGCGGCCAGGATTTTGTCTATGCCCTACATGCAAATTTTGTGCTGCTGCATGATGCTCTGTAAGAAACGCTGGAAGATATTGAGCAACAGAGCCATGACCTCGAAGAAAGACTGGATAGTTTGGAACAGCGCCTGCAGTAGCTCCGAGCAGATGCTAGTCTGTATTATTTGTATTATTTCTATTTGATCTAACATCATACGGTACAAGGTTAAATCTAATCTGACAATCCGCTGTGTGCCAGAAGCAGACATTCATAGCACACAGTCTTGTTAACAACTAGAAATAAGCTTAGGGATAATTGTATATCTATTAATTATACAATTATTCAAATAAATGAGACATTTTCGGCATACTGGAAACAGTAATCAAAAAAGCGCAAGTCAATTATTTTTCATTAATTAACTTTTAAACCATAAGTCATCTCGATTGAGCAGACTAATTTTCGTTGCTTCTTTTGATGCTAGAGTCGTACACTCTCCTTTATCAAACTCATCTAGACTCACAAATGTGAATTCATCACCATTTTTTTCTTTCGGAAACACCATGAAGACTACTTCGAAAGTACAATCACTATAAGCGTTTTTTAAGAATTGCTGAAGTGCTCGATACTTTCCTATTTCACAATCAGTAAGTGTAAAGGAGGTACACCCATCTGTTGAGTGATACTTCGCATCTAAAATAATATAAGAGGAATCGTCAGCCTCAATAATAAAATCGGGGCGTTTCCCCCCATATGATTTCAAGTTTGCAGATAAGGCATTTGTTCCTTGCTCAACACATTCAAATTTCCACTTGGATTTTTCCAGCCATTTACTAGCATAGTTCTCACCATCTTGACCTGCTGTTATAGAGTATTGTTTCCTTAACGCGCGGCGCATTTCGTCTAAATCTAACATAAATTCCATCTTCCTTTTTTAGTTTAATTACTAATATCGGCAGCACTTAATAATTCTTTAAATATAAATTTTCAGGATCATGCCAATTATATCTGCAAGCATTACTATCAAGCATATCCGAGACTTCTGCAATTCACTCAAAACGGCCCCCATCACCACCGTCCCCGTCTGCTCCGTGCCAAAATCGGACTGATACTTTCCTGTTCGACCGCATTCGGTAAAACCCGCAGTTTACCGGCAATCAAAACTTTACCAGTACCTAGATTTGATATCTACCTGCTATAAGCGAGATCACTTTATTGAATTATAGTGATCTATCACTTTTTCTATGCGTTCTAAAAGATGAGTAAACCGTGAAAAATCAATAATACCTTTCTGCGCCTTAACAATATGCGTCGCAAATGCTTCTTTACTTAGGTCATTAATTTTGTCACGGTCGGCGATCGTATTAAAACTCTTTCCTTTATGTTCCCTGAGCCGATCAGCATCACTAAAGAAATATTCAATATCAGTCTCAGAGCTTCCCGCTCCCTGAGGTGTGAGCACCAGATAAAGATTGCAAAAAATATGAACAAATTCAGACTGACGGATGTCGGCCACACCTACACCCGCCGGTAAAATATCAATGCCCTTAATTCTTTTAACTTCATTAATCAGGTTATTAGGCCCGGAGTCATTATCCACGAATATAATTACTGGGTGCGATGGTTTAGGTGCTTTGTAAGCATTAAAAAATTCTTTGTAATTGGCTACAAAATCCCTCAGATAATCACCAACACCAAAAAGCTCTAATAAGTATCGGGTTCGCTCATTATATTTGAAAAACTGAGTCAAAGTCTTATAAGGCTCTGTGGCAATTTTCCCAGTTGCCAGTTTAGGGAATTGGACTGCGAGCTTCCATATTGCTGACTTTAAATAAATATTATCAGTCTGACCTTCAGTAAGAATCGTAGGTTTGGTGTTACCATAGAACCAGCGATAAAAAAGAAACTTACTAAATGTTGTCTCTCTGGACGTATGTAAATAACGCCTTCTTGAAGGGTTACTTTTTCTGATGGCGTCTTTTTTTAAATGATACTTAGGATTTAACTTTTCGCCCTGACGAAGCCGGTTATAATGATCAACCTGGTCAATGAAAGTCAGTTTCCCTTCGAGCCTGTGAATGTTGCCAGCCACCTCAGCGCCATTTATCGTCTCTTTAAACTCGCCCGTGTTAAACAGATGATTGCACTGAGCGCGCACAAGCCGCCAGTATTCTTTTTTAGTATTTGGTTTTTTATTTACAACTAACCCCGTAACTTCCTGCCGGGAGTCTTTGTATTGATCCCTCGTTTTAGATTCATTAATCGAAAATCCTGAACGAGCAATCTCTCTTCTGATGACCTTCCCTGCAACAAAAGTATTATTATTTGATTTCGCTACAGAAGAGGGTAAACTTTCCTTCCTGGTTGAAAAAGTTATATCGTCTGCATATCTCGTATACGTACATGAATGTTTTGCGGCGACCGCCGCTAATTTAATATCTAAAGCATGAGTGATTAAATTAGAAATGACGGGTGAGCACGGACTTCCCTGAGGCAGTTCGTTATTATAACAGGCTATTTTTGCAATCACCGTGGCTATTTCTGGTTCAAGCAAAAAGTTTCCATTTTTAATGAAAAAACCTCTCACCCTTCCGAAATTAAAACTACCGAAGAAGTTTTCTAAATCAATATTGAAGACGTGCTTTTTCCCTAAATGCATCATTGCATTGGTAATAATTGAACGTTTTCTTTCAAATCCATGCGAAAGCGAGGGCTGTTTTATTTCTGAGCCAGAGCACTTCACTTTTAAAAAAAGAGAGTTTTTTGCTTTTTGCCTCGTTATCTCTGAATCGGGGAACTTCAGAAAGATAATTTCATCCAGGCAGTCAAGTAATAAATCCGAAAGGGAAGATTGCAGGTTTTTTAGCATTCCTGAGGGAGCGCTGATAATTCTTTTACCCCCGTTTCTCTTGGGGATCTCGAATTGTACGTATTGATTTTCAGGCTTAACGATATATAAGCAATGCGTTAATGCAGAAGGTTTTACGCCTAAAATCCTTGCTAAATCCGGCTTTGTCTTTGCCGATTTTAATAATAAAAGTCTATTCACTATACGTCACCATTTAAAAAGGTTTATGGGCACTCTTACGCAAACTTGACAAGAACCTAAGAAGCGCCAGGACAATGAGTTCCTGAAAGGGCAATCCTACCGGACATTTTTTTCACTAATCGCGAAACGCGACCCAAAATCTGCCCATAAACCATCTTCAATATATCAAAAATCGTGCGGCTTGCAATTTCTCTGTTCCTGCCCGACTGACATTTTGTGATTTCAGCAGCATCCGCTGCTTGTACAGCGGGACGTTGTTCACATTTCACGGCCTGACCGCCCCTGATGTTTTTTCTTTCCTTTCGGTAAAACGCCAACTCTATCGAATCGCCCTGCTGCAGCGCTGAACGCTACATATTGTGCCTCTCTCAGTGAGGAGACATACCAGATATAGGGGACTGGCGGTCAGCACCGGGCAAGAACGCACCGGTTTGCCTGCTGCGCCATTCGGTAAAACTCCGGCAGCGGAGGCTTTAACCGAGTACGATTTACCGCCAGCGGAGCTTTTCACCTTGTTTTTTACAGACTTCACAAGGGTTAGGTGGAGTTAGAAAATGTAATTGCTGACAATAATCAAATGTCCGCTTTTCGCTCATAGCTGACTGTCATATTTGATTGTGTACTGTACGAGAAAGCTGTCAGGCGACAGTCTGAGCCAATACAGTTAATCACATGGAGTAACTGCACATTAATCCCTCCTTAGGGCTGTCTTAATTCCACTGTAGGAACATGACTGTTCGGTGCTCGCTCTGGCTCACTCATTTCCCTACAGCGTTACTGTTTAAACCTGCCCCTGATGAAAAAATAACATTCCTTTGCGACTCCTTCCTGCTCGGATTTTACCCATCAAATAACGATGCGCTTTGGACGCCGCGCTGACGGCCTTGAAAAGGTCGCCGCTGCGGTGTTAGGGCGTTAGCCTGGGTATACAGGGAAATAGTCATGATTTTTCTCCGTCAGCGGTGTAATTTTCGTCTTCGTATCGCCTGACGGTTCGCTTTCCCGGCATCGTTCCGGCACGCAAGGGCGCAGAATGCGTGCCATTTACCCTTGCGGGACGGGTTGTGTTGGGAAACGATTAGCCGGAAGCAGATACGGGAACGAAAAGCACACAGGAGAAAAAATCAGTCCCTGCATATACGGATGTAGCGCCCCTTGCTCCGCAGAGGTGAAAGGGGTTTGGAATCATTTTGTGAATGTAAATGCCACAACTTTCATCTAAATCTTATGGTTTTTGTTAAGATGCAGCGGAACGCACTCGTAACTTCAAGACATTTTTGGCAAAATAGGCTTATCTTTGAAAGAGCTCTAGGGAGAGTTGTGTATGAATGGTAGCCAAACCAAAAACGCAGCGCTTACAACCGCTTTAGCATTTCATTACCAAGTCTTGATAGGACTTGATAAGTGTTTTTCACTCCAAGACGAGCAATCCATTTGGTTTGAAAAAGATGGCGATATCAGTCTTGTTAGCAATAAGATTCATGAATCTACACAAACAGAGGCGAAGAACTATGCAGCCCCTCTGACAGATCATCATGAAAATTTATGGAATACATTGAAGAACTGGCTTGATGCCCACTTCAAGCATGAAAATTATGGTTTCTTGATCCTACATACTACTCAAGCTTTCGGCTCGACAACTCGGCTAGCAAAATGGAATTCTTGTTCTCCAGAAGATCGACTTCTAATTCTTAAAGATATATTTTCGGAGCGTTCTAAAGAAGAGTTAGAATCAGAAAAGCCTAAAAACATTGTCAAATTGCAGAAAGCAGTAATGGCATCTCCATCTGATAAATTGATGGAAATAATTAAGAAAATGTCGATTTTCACTGAAACCGACGACCTCGAAGCTTTAAAGGATAAAATCCTAAAGCGCCCAATTGGCATACCTAGATATAATTTAGAACGCTATTTAGAGGGGCTTGTTGGATTTGTTTATGAACAGGCAAATTATTCTTCATGGGAAATCAGCAGTAAATTATTCAATGCAAAATGTGAAGAGCTCACTTCACTATTTCATAAAAAAGAGTTTACTTTTCCACAATTCAATGGTTATGAACCAACCGACCTTGAGATTGAAAAATATCAGGAAAAGCTTTTTGTTAAAAAAATCATAGATATCGAACATCATGCTATGATTCCTGATGCTATAGGTAACTGGGTTGAATTACAAAACTCATTGATTGAAGAGCTTGATGAATATCCATTATATGCAAAAAAAACCAAGGCATATCAAAAACAGATTGTAAAACGTTTTTTTATTAATTACTCTTCGGCACAGCTAAATATAAAAGATCAACTGAAAGACTCCAAAATATTATATAATAATACAGTTAATGAAATCCCATTTAACATGGGAAATGACATGCCACCAATTGAATATAAAAACGGACTCATCCATGATGCAATGGACGATGATGATAAAAACATTAAATGGAAGATTGAGCCATGAGTGGCATTATCGATTCACTATATATATTGAAATACAACCCCTTCAGATTTAGCGAGTATTTAGTTTCATTTTACTCATCTTTAAATCAAGTGGAACATAATTTAATACTCGCACAACTGGTCATTCCGCTATGTACTCATTCAATATTTGAAAGTAGGCTTCAAGGCGCTATTTTTGGGGAAAGCAAAAAAAGCACTATGTGGTCAACATTTAATGATAAAGCTAAATTTTATGATCTACAGGAAAGGCTTGAAGAATTTAAATATATCACAGCACAAAGCATTCAGCACTGTCTAATTAACGACTGGCTAATAATAGACACCGAGAGTTTTACATTACATAGTGAAGAAAATTCGAACAAATTAATAACATCACAAAAAAGCGCCGTAAATCTAGCAAGATTATTTAGCAACCATTCAGTGATGGAAATATTCGACTTTTTGGGGGTACAACCACGATGAATACATTAATCCATGAAATGGGCATCATTGACAAAATAGGAAACAAGCATCCAGTTTATTTCAAGCAAGGACTCAATATTGTAACAGGTAAATCATCTACCGGGAAAAGTGCATTAATAGAGATATTCGATTATTGCTTTGGTAGTGATGAATATACTGTTCCTAAAGGAGTGATTACAGATAGCGCAGCTGTTTACTATATTTTTATAAAAATAGACGAACAGAATATAGTAATGGCGAGACGTCCCGACATTAATAACAAAGCTTTTTTTAGAAGGGAAGAGTCTTACTCTACGGAAATAATCAATACTGATTATTTTGATAGGAATCTTTATATCGACATAGAAAGGTATAAAAAATTCATTACTGGTTTTTTTTTGGATATAGACGATGTCGATGTCTCATTAACGGCTAAGTCTAATCGGAAGTTTCATCGTAAGGCCCCGACTCCATCTATTAGGAGTTTTACCTCTTTTATGCTGCAACATCAAAATCTCGTGGCTAACAAACATGCTTTATTCTATCGATTTGATGAAAAAGAAAAAAGAGATCAAGTCATAGAACATACAAAAATTTTTCTCGGTTTAGTCGACCAAGAATTTTTTATTCAATCGCAAGAAAAGGAAAGGCTAACTTTTGAGTTAAATAAACTACTTCGAGAAAAAGAAAATAATTCACGTGTCTCTACAAAGCAAAAGCAACGCCTTTCCCCTGTACTAAATCAATTGTATGCCATAATGGGTTTCATAAGCGAACCTATCTCGCTAAATGTAATTTTGCTCAATCCACATGATGCAAAAGAAAGGTTAGATAAAATTATAGTCCCTGAAAAAATAAATTATAATTCCAATGCAACGACTGATTATTATAACACCTTAAAAAAACAGCTTAATCTAAAAGTTTCAGAATTAAGAAAACTCCAAAGACAAGCATCTTCAATTACTAAAAACATAGAAGAAGAAAGACGTTTATTTGTTAATGGTGGCAAATTGAAATGGGAAGACAAAATACAAGTGGCATCTTCTGTTTGCCCATTTTGTCATACTCAGAATGATGAGTTATTACACAGTGCAAAAAGATTACAGGATGCAATTACTAAGGTAGTTCATAATCTTTCACATATTAAGCCTATGAAGGCAAAATTTGAATCCTCATTAGTTGAAGTAAAACGTAAAATAGAAGAAATAAAAAATGAAATAACACCGCTAAATGAACAAATCTTAGTTATAGAAACATCAGAAAAACAAATATCTGCACAAAAAAGTCTATATGAGAGTGTCCTTGTAATAAAGGCAAGGTTATTTATGTTATTAGAAGGTATCAGCTTAGGGGATGATGTTGAACTAGACAAAAACATTAAAATCGTTAAAAATGACATCTATGAAATAGATAAAAAACTGAAAGGTTACGATGTAAAAAAAGGAATCGAAAATGCAAATACAAAAGTAAATGAATATATGACTGAAATAGGAAAAAATTTTGAATTTGAAGAAAGTTATAAGCCAATAAATTTGCATTTCTCCTTTGAGACCTTCGATCTGTATCATTTAACTGAAAAAAATGAAAAAATTTATTTAAGATCTATGGGAAGTGGTGCCAATTGGTTATATAGTCATATTAGCTTATTCTTAGCTCTACATCGTTTTTTTGCTGAGCTGGGAAAAAAATGCTCGATCCCATCAATATTGTTCTTAGATCAACCAACTCAAGTCTATTTCCCAAATTTTAGACGAGACGAATCGGTAACATTTAATGAAACAAAAGCAGCAGAAAGGAGTGACCGAGGGAAAAACGAGCGAGACCTTGATGTCGACATTAAGGCTGTAGAGAACTTATTCAGCCAGTTATCTTCTTATTGTAATGAAATTAATATTTCTAATGGTTTTTCACCTCAAATAATTGTTACGGACCATGCAGATGATCTCATTCTATCCAATGGAACTGAGTTTGAATCGTTAGTCAATGGAAATCGCTGGCGGAGTAGAGGTTTAATCGAACCAGTACCAAACGCAGATATGTCGACAGAGTAACTATAGCAATATTTGGCATAGTTAGAAAATACTGGAGTTGCTGGCTGCGACTCCAGCACATACGTCGATTAATGGAAATATTCACAATTTCAAGCGATTACCCCCACTGCCACAGGATCAGTAAATACCTAAAAAACAGACCATTAACTATTTGAGTTCTCACCAACATCTCAATGATTAGCGTACAATGATGCGAGTAACCTCTGTTTTTGGTATAAAGCAGCCATGACCTGCTCCCCTTTGATTAGTACACCCCGATGTTAGCAATGTCTTCATAAGTCACATGAGTACATCCCCATGAATCACCGTCACGAAACAGAAAATATTTATCATGAGTCTTCATATCACTATTTAGATATCTCAGAGTTTATACCCACTACTGAGATCATTTTCCAAACTTATTAAATTGTTCAGCAATGAAATCAATGTACTCATTACCTTGACCGTTATGCCTGAATTTTTGTTGCCCTTCGAAATCTATATCAGGTGAAAAATGAATTATCTGGTTATCTTCATACAGTTTTAAAGGAGAATAAAATGACAATGATTTATCATTCAAGAATTGACGCACTCCTGATATAGCACTGCCAATCAAAACATCACATAATTGAACTGCTGGGCTTAGCTTTGAATCAACTTGGTGTACATGCTCTAGCTTTAATGGGAATTTAATACTGGCAATTTCAGACATCTTAAACTCGGCTGGCGTCTGACATTTGATAAGCATCGAAAGATATTCATTGTATTGTAAAAGATTTTTAGAGCGATCATGCTCAATGCTATATGGTCCCTCTGACATTAATTCAGTACGTGATATTAGCGCTTGAAGAATAACAAATGCGGCATCAGTAGAAATGTTTGGATTAGTTATTGCCGCAATACAATCAGGATGTTCCAAAGCTAGTGGCCCCAACACTTCCGGTAATAGGTGCCAATTCACGGCCCTAACGTTCGCAATAAGGCTATTTACTGCCGTATGCGTTTTCTCATGCATCGCATTTTGAAAAGATATTAGGATATTATCAAAATCTCTACCAAAGTGGCTTTGGCCGACATAGTAAGCCATTGATGCCATAGAAACGTTTCCACCATTCTCGTATAGATTTATCCCATGGTCATGGTAAAAAGGCTCTACAGCGTACTCAATAAACATTTGAATTAGAATCAAACGTTTATCGGCAACACAAGTAACACATGGAAAATTGGCAAGTAGTTCCTGTTGCAAAGTAAAAATTGGCTTTTGATAACTATCTCGCTTTTTGAGAGAGCTAAATTTTAATTCAGGGGCCTTGTGTTTAGGAAAATGTTGTCTGATAAGGTGGAGAGCATCGTCATGATTAATCTTTACAGTGCTGGCACCTTGCCAAGGTTGTGACTTTTGAAGAAGATCACGCCCAGTGTAACCAGACTCATCAATTGAAAATATACTCATTTATTCTGTGTCCATAGCTGTCGTTTCACCTAAAATACCTTTTGGGATAGTATTGCGCTATAGCTTTTCACTCTATTAATTGAGATCCATCGATGTAAACAACGTCCGTTTCTGGCACTGAGCTGACTTTTAGATCTATTTAAATATAGTTCTATTAGGCAGACTCTTAGATGCCCGCTCTAACTACGTTTTCCTTTCAGGTAACAAATATCACCTACAGTAGAGCACTCAAATCAGTTTTGTGAACCCCGTAACTATTGGTGGTCATTCTGGTGGTCTTGACAGGCCCATCTTCCTGAGATAGCCTACTTATCAGCCATTTATTGGTAAAAGCGATCCCAGTCAGAGGAGCCATATTTAGAGAAGCCCGCTCAAGGAAACTTGAGCGGGCTTTTTGCTTTTTAGTCTTTCTGGTCTTTTCCACCAAATTTTGGCGCACTCGAGTTGTGTTTGCCTTTCACCTCAAATTATCAGGTCCAACGAGTAGCGCATATAGGAATTAACGTTCACTAAATGCAAAAATAATATCCAGCCTATTTCTTGAACTCTATGCATTAGTTTTCGGCATGTTTAAATAAAGAATTCGCCTATTTAATACAGCTTAATTGCAATGATATTCTCAGCAGCGATTCTTATTTTTTTTCAGGCGTCAAGCTAGGCTTAGGGATTATCTGTAGACAACCTTCTGCCTTTATTCGTAAATATCACGCCTGCATTTGGGTATTTGAGTTATTGCCTCACATTAATACCCAAAGTCCTACTGGTGACAGTCTAATCTACCATTTTAGCCAATATGCATTTGAGACTATTCTGCCCTCGAAACCGGCATGGCAACTTGGTAAAAATGCGTGCAAACGTCTACACTTAATAAAAAGTGTCAAATATTTATACAAATATTAGCGTTATTTCTCTCACAAAATGAGAGTTTAGCTGGCAAATTAACACCCGTACTGACGCATTGTCTTGCAGTCCGCCCTCGCGGTTTACGATGTTCTGCACTCGGTAGCAAAGATTTCCAGTTCCCCGAGACAATAAGGTCAGTACCAACAGGAGGAACTATTTTGACCACCGCTTTAACGGATGTTAACCACGATGCGCCGCCCCTTCTCGCCGTAGACAGCAGCAAATATGCCTTCTTCTTCGATGTTGATGGAACGCTCGCCGCAATCCAGCCTGAGCCGGATGCCGTTACAATCCCTCTCGATGTACGTCATAACCTGCAAAAACTCGCCGACCATTGTGAAGGCGCGCTTGCGCTGGTTTCGGGTCGCCCTATTTCGCAACTGGACACGCTGGCCGCGCCGCTTGTCCTGCCTCTCGCCGGTGTGCACGGTGCCGAACTACGCGATGCGGCCAATAACCTGCACCGCGTCGAATTGCCTGCCGACGTTGCCGAACCGTTGCGTCAAATGCTTGAAGACGGCATGAAAACGCTGCCGGGCACCCTTCTTGAAGCCAAAGGCATGGCCTTCGCACTACATTATCGCCAAGCTCCGCAGTTCGAGAAAGACGTGCTGGCGCTGGCGGAATCAGCCGTCGCGCAGTTCGCCGCCCTGACGTTGCAGCCCGGCAAATGTGTGGTCGAAATCAAACCGCACGGCACGGACAAGGGCGCAGCCATCAACACCTTTATGCAACATGCGCCTTTTCACGGGCGTATTCCCGTTTTTGTCGGTGACGATCTGACAGATGAAAAAGGATTTCAGACAGTCAATGCGCTGCAAGGTATTTCGGTCAAGGTAGGAGAAGGTTCGACGAATGCCGCCTTCCGGCTTGCCGAGGTCACAGACGTCTACGACTGGATTGCGCAACTTTTATTACAATTACAACAAGATAAAATAGGTAAGGAGTTTACGTTATGAGTCGTCTGGTTGTCGTATCTAACCGTGTCGCTATTCCTGATGGGTCGAAATCATCCGCTGGCGGTCTGGCCGTTGGCGTATTGGACGCATTGAAAACTACCGGCGGGCTGTGGTTTGGCTGGAACGGAGAAATTAGCGAGATTTCCGGTGAAGAAGATGATGATCTGAATTTGCTGGAAAATGATGGTATTACCTACGCCTCGCTTCCCTTGAATCAAAATGATTACGATCTTTATTACTGCCAGTTCTCGAATGCCGTTCTTTGGCCCGCCTTCCATTACCGCATCGATTTAGTGCAATTTCAGCGCGAAGCCTGGGACGTCTATTGCCAGGTCAATGACATGCTGGCGAAAAAACTGCAAAGTCTGATCAAACCGGATGACGTGTTGTGGATCCACGACTATCACCTGCTGCCTTTTGCGGCGGCCTTGCGTAAAATCGGCGTCACTAACCGAATTGGTTTCTTCCTGCATATTCCCTTCCCGACCCCGGAAGTCTTTAATGCGCTGCCAACGCATCAGGAATTGCTGAAAATGATGGCCGAATACGATCTGCTGGGGTTCCAGACCGAAGCCGACCGCAACGCCTTTGTCGAAAACCTTGTCCAGCAGAACGAGTATGAAGAGCTGGGCGAGAAGCATCACCGCGCTTATGGAAACACGTTCAGAACCGAGGTGTATCCCATCGGCATCGCGCCGGACAGCATCAAGGAGATGGCGGAAGGTCCGTTGCCGCCGAAGATGGCAGCAATGAAAAAAGAGCTGGGTGACGCGCAGAATATTATCTCCTGCGAACGTCTGGACTACACCAAAGGTTTGCCGGAGCGTTTTCTGGCTTTCGAAGCGTTGCTTGAAAACTTTCCGCAGCATCGCGGTAACGTGCGCTATTCGCAGATTGCCCCAACCTCGCGCGGAGAAGTGCTTGCCTATCAGGATCTCCGCCACCAGCTTGAGATGGAAGTGGGCCGCATCAACGGCAAATACGGCACCCTTAACGGTACGCCGCTGTTTTATCTTAATCAGCACTTTGACCGCCGTCTGCTGATGAAGCTCTTCCGCTTGACCGATGTGGGGCTGGTTACGCCACTTCGCGACGGCATGAATCTGGTTGCCAAAGAGTATGTGGCGGCGCAGAACCCCGATGACCCGGGCGTGCTGGTGCTTTCCCGCTTTGCAGGTGCCGCCAACGAGTTGACCGCCGCGCTGATTGTCAATCCTTACGACCGTGACGAAGTGGCCGCCGCGCTGAATCAGGCGCTGACCATGCCGCTGGAAGAACGCAAAGCCCGCTATGACGAAATGATGGCGTTACTGCGCAAGAATGACATCGCGCATTGGAGTCGTAGCTTCACCGAAGATCTACAGCATATTCCGTTACATGGGAACGGACAGGATACCCCCGCCGAAGTCGCCACTTCCTGATATTTGCGTTTTCCCCTTTATAACAGCCCCGAAATCGGGGCTGTTCATATATAGTTGCAAACGAATCCGCGTATTTTCGCCGTAGCGCCCAACTCATATTTCGTGACTTTTCACCTACATCACAAATAGTTATAAGTTTTTGCGTTTTTCGTTCACGACTAGGAATGTGACGAAAAACACACTCTTGCTGTTGATGATGGAGCAAAAGTCTACACTTAAAGGAGAGCAGCTCGGGAAAGATCCCGTTTTTTTATGACGCAATGAAGAGGTTTGTAGCTTATGCACAACTCTAATTTACAGATTATGGAACCAGTGGAATTAGAAAACGATAACAATAACCAATTTGAACTTGAGCCGCTCGAGTTGATTTTGGAAAGAATGATGGATGCCGAGCCGGAACCGGAAATGATCGAGGGGTTACCCCCTTCCGATGCCCTGACGCCAGCAGACCGTTATCTTGAACTCTTTGAAAGTGTTCAGTCTTCGCATATTTTTGACGACAGCAAAACCTTTCCAGACTGCGCCCCGAAAATGGATCCGCTCGATATTCTGATCCGCTATCGGAAAGTGAAAAAGCATCCGAAATTCGACCTGAAACGGTTTGTGGACAAACATTTCTGGATGCCGAAACACTACGGCAGCGACTATGTTCCCAATCCTCAAGATTCGCTCAAAGAGCACATCGACAAGCTCTGGCCTATCCTGACGCGCGAACCAGAGCACCATATTCCGTGGTCATCCCTGCTGACTTTGCCGCAGGCTTATATTGTCCCTGGCGGGCGCTTTAGCGAAACCTATTACTGGGATTCCTATTTTTCCATGCTCGGCCTTGCCGAAAGTGGACGCCATGATTTACTGAAAACCATGGCGGACAACTTTGCCTGGCTGATTGAAATCTATGGACATATTCCCAACGGCAACCGCACCTATTATCTCAGCCGTTCCCAGCCGCCCGTCTTTGCCCTGATGGTGGAACTCTTTGAGGAAGACGGTGTTCGTGGTGCTCGTCGTTATCTGGAACATCTAAAGAAAGAGCACGAATTCTGGATGGACGGTGCGGAGTCACTGGCACCGAATCAGGCCTATCGTCACGTGGTCAGAATGCCGGACGGCGAACTGCTTAACCGCTACTGGGACGACAGGGACACGCCGCGCGACGAATCATGGCGTGAAGATATTGAAACGGCGAAACATTCGAGCCGACCTGCCAATGAGGTCTATCGTGACCTGCGCGCCGGTGCGGCTTCGGGGTGGGACTACTCGTCGCGCTGGCTGCGCGACAAAGATCGCCTGGCAAGCATCCGCACCACGCAGTATCTGCCTATCGATCTCAATGCTTTTCTCTACAAGCTGGAAAATGCGATCGCCAATATTTCGACGCTGGAAGGCGATAAAGATTCTGAAAACCTGTATCGCCAGAAAGCGGAAGCCCGTCGCGATGCCGTCAACCGCTATATGTGGGACGACGAGCAAGGCTGTTTTCGTGATTACGACTGGCACCGTCAGGAGATGGCGCTGTTCTCGGCAGCCTGCGTCGTGCCGCTGTATGTGGGTCTCGCCACGCACAAACAGGCCGATCGCCTGGCAGAAGTCGTGCGCGAACGCCTGCTGACCAAAGGCGGCATCATGGCCACCGAATACGAAACCGGCGAACAGTGGGACAAACCCAACGGTTGGGCACCGCTGCAATGGATGGGTATTCAGGGCTTCAAAATGTATGGCAATGATGCACTTGGCGATGAAATTGCCCGTAACTGGTTAAGAACGGTAAACAGTTTTTATCAGGAACACCATAAACTTATCGAGAAATACCACATCTCAGGCGATGATGCCAAAGAGGGCGGCGGGGGTGAATACCCGCTTCAGGACGGATTTGGCTGGACCAATGGCGTGGTTCGTCGACTCATTGGCCTGTATGGCGAAAATTACGATTGATCGCCTTTAACGTACTCTCTGCCGTAAAAAACTGTGTACAGCCACCGGGAGGTGGCTTTTTTAATTCAAATTCAAACCCGCAGACTGTTTCGGTATAGTCACTCTTCGTTGCGAAAACAGGAGCTGAAATGGAAAGTTTGTTTGTGTATGGAACGCTGGGACCGGGTCGCCCCAATGCCCATGTTCTTGAAGGCATCGGCGGTCAATTTGAAGCAGGCCACGTTGGCGGCTCTCTGTTGAATAAAGGCTGGGGAGCTGAAATGGGGTTTCCGGGCATTGTTCTGGATGACAGCGGCAACCGCGTTGACGGCTTCATCTTCTTTTCAGAAAATCTGACGGCCAACTGGCACATTCTTGATGACTTCGAAGGCGAGGGCTATGAACGGGTCCCCGTTGATGTGGTGACTCAGGATGGCCGTACTCATCAGTCGTGTATCTATAGGCTGAAAGCCTGAATGGATGAGGGCCGCGAGCGCGGCCTGTGTGATCTTCAAAATCTTCCACCTTTTTTGGGCAGGAAATGACTTATGAAATTTCCTGCCCGATCATCATCCTGTGGCCGTCTGGCGTCGCTATCGTGAATTCTCGCATGCCGTGGGGTTTATCGGCTGGCGGTTGAAGAATAATGGCTCCCGAGGCAACAAATTCCTGATAAAGCGCATCCACCTCATCAGTGTTGAAATAGCCGAAATAATTATGATCGCCGAGGCTGGCAGGTCTTGAAACATCCGGTGAATGCCCCAGCATGACTTTTACCGCGCCGCGTGAAGCCAACTGCCAACCCAGCCCGTCGGGCCATTCGAGGGTAAAGCCGAGCGCATCCCGAAAATACGCCGCACTTTTTTCAAGATCGGGTACCGCAATAACAAAGGATGACGCGAATAAGTTTGCTGTCGTTTCCGGCATAAGAGAGATACCTATAGTTACGGGGTAATCTTTGATATTAACGTTATACCCGCCATTTAAACACCGGTATTAATAATCTGAAGCGGTCACCATAAATTCGACATTCTCAGAAAATAACGTTCGAGCGCTGCGTTGCTGCCTATAAGCTCACAGACACAACAAGCATGGCTTTTCCGCCGATATGGCTTTCTCTCTGGACATCAATAGCAGCGACAAGGCCTGCCGACTACAACATGTCGATCACAAACGGGTCATTACTCTACCGATTAACTTATCGAATACATCGCCCTTCTCTACCCAAGCGATTTAGAAAAACAGACGGCTTCGTCGCGCCCTACATAAGGCCCGTAATTGGCTCTCTGCCGATAGCCATGTTTTAGATAAAACGCTACCGCTCGCCGATTAATATGGCGCGTCTCGAGCCACACTTCCCGATAACCTAATTCCGCCGCGGCACGCTCCAGAAAAGCCAGTAATGCAGCGCCTGTACCGGGATAACGCCCATCGGCATACATTCTCTTCAATTCCGCCACGTCATTGGAGAGTGGGCGTATAGCGCCACAGCCCAGCGCTTCATGACTTTTATTCCTTGCCACCGCCCATACGGCTTTTTCACAGGCAAGGTCCTCAGCATTGAAATGACGCTTTCCGCTATCGCCCGTAATTTCAGCCAGCACGGCAGACAATGCTTCAATTAAAACCTGCGAATCAGGCGATGCGGGATCTTCTCTTTGAACAGAAATCATGACGATTATTCCATACCATAAAAAGATAAATGAGCCGTTAATAAAATTCTGACTCAATAAAATATATTACCGAAAATTTTATTGCCACTCTCCGGGCGAGTCAGGCTTTCGTTCGCACTGGCAAAACATAGCAGGAATCTAACTAAAGGGTTGACGAACATTGGTTTACCCTGAGGGAAATACCATGAGGAGAATAATGATGACAGCGCCATTAAATGAACAGGAAAAAGCATTGCTCTCGCAGGTCGAACCCTGGATTTCGCAACATAAAGAACAGCTGATAGGTGAATTGGCACAATGGGTCGCCATCCCGAGTATCAGTCGTGCCGATTTGGCCAAACCCGGCGCGCCCTTTGGTCCCGAGTGCGTCAAGGTGCTCGACCATGCGCTGAATCTGGCGAAACAGGCAGGCTTTCGTACAGAAGAACACGAAGGTTATGCCGGTTCGATAATCTATGGCGATCACGCGCAGGATATTGGTCTGGTCAGTCATCTCGATGTGGTGCCTGCCGGTGAAAACTGGACCTACCCGCCCTTTTCTCTGACTCGTCGCGACGATTTCCTGATAGGTCGCGGCGTGTCGGACAATAAAGGTCCGGCCATTCTCGACCTGTATCTGTTAAAGCTTATTCGCGATCTCAAGATTCCCTTGCATCATAATCTGCGCATTATTTATGGCCTAGCGGAAGAAACCAATATGGCGGATCTGCGCTGGTTTGCCGAAAAGGGTCCTGTTCCGCGCCTGTCGATCGTTACCGACGGTAAATTCCCGGTCAACTTTGCGCAAAAGGGCCAAATCAGTTTCACGCTTGAAGTGAAAGAGGCTGGCGTACTGGCGGGCCTTAGCGCGGGCAATGCCAGTAACAGTGTCCCGGCGCACGCAGAGATTCTGCTCGATATTGCCCTTACTACGGCGCTTGAGCAGAAAATCGCTACGTTGCAGGGTCCGGCAACGGGCAGAATCAGCGCCCGGAAAACCGATAAGGGAGTATTGCTGATTGCAAAAGGCAAGGCCGGTCATGCGGCTTTCCCCGACCCCACCCTCAATGCCGCGCCGGTGCTGCTTTCGGCACTGGTGCAGCTTGAGGTGCTGTCTGCGCGCGAGCATCAACTGGCAAGCAGTCTGGCCCGCCTCTTTGTTTCGCCGTTTGGCGAAGGGGCAAATCTGGCCCTTGAAGATACGCCGTCCGGCAAGCTGACCCTCAATGGCGGCTACTGGCAGTCTTCCACCGAGAATACCCTGTTGATTCATTCAGATATTCGCTATCCCGTCACCACAAAAGGTCCGGAGATCCTGAATACGTTGCAACGACAGCTCGCCGAATGGGGGGGCGACATCGTGATTCAG
>Ga0308159_1001535_pt1 | contig 32505 bp, 31 predicted proteins | sample PhyCR1_FD_201040 | JGI IMG/M metagenome (GOLD analysis project Ga0308159, IMG submission 201040) | Phyllosphere microbial communities from UC Gill Tract Community Farm, Albany, California, United States - DLSLC.R1 | ecosystem: Host-associated > Plants > Phyllosphere > Unclassified | place: USA...
CCTTGGGCGTGCCGCCCACATGGTGACCCGAGCGCCCCACGCGCTGCAGGAACGCGGCAATGCTGCGCGGCGACCCCACCTGGCACACGAGTTCGACGTCGCCGATGTCGATGCCGAGCTCCAGCGATGCGGTCGCCACGAGCACCCGCAGGTCGCCTCGTTTGAGCCGCTGCTCGGCATCCAGCCGGTACTCCTTGGCGAGACTACCGTGGTGCGCGGCCACACCTTCCGGTCCCAGACGATCGGCCAGATGGCGCGCCAGCCGTTCCGCCATGCGGCGGGTATTGACGAAGACGAGGGTAGTGCGGTGCATGACGGTCAATTCGGCCATGCGGTCGTAGACCCGCTCCCACACCTCGTGGGGCATCACCGCTTCGAGCGGGACCGGCGGCAATTCGATCGCCAGATCGCGCTCGCGCACATGACCCACATCCACAATGGCACAGTCGCGACCGGTGCCGACGAGAAACCGCGCCACTGCGTCCAGTGGCTTTTGCGTGGCCGACAGGCCCACGCGCGTGGGTGCATGGTCGCACAAGGCGTCCAGCCGCGCGAGACTCAACGCCAGATGGCTGCCCCGTTTGCTGGCGGCGACCGCATGAATTTCGTCGACGATCACGGTGCGCACGTGCGCGAGCATGGCGCGGCCGCTATCCGATCCCAGCAATACATACAACGATTCCGGCGTCGTGACGAGGATATGGGGCGGGCGCTTGCGCATCGCCTGCCGCGCGCTTTGCGGCGTGTCGCCGGTACGGACGGCAGTGCGGATGCCGGGGTCGCGCAAGCCCATGTCGGCGAGGGCCTCGCCGATACCCGCAAGCGGTGTTTCAAGGTTGACCTGGATATCGTTGGACAGCGCTTTGAGCGGCGACACATACACCACGGTGGTCGTGTCCGGCAGCCCGTCGTCGCTCGCCAATGCCGCGCGCACGAGTTCGTCGATAGCGGCCATGAAGGCGGTCAGCGTTTTACCGGATCCCGTGGGGGCGGCGATCAGCGTGGATCGGCCCGCGCGGATCAGCGGCCACGCTTGCGCCTGGGCCGGCGTGGGGCGCGGGAACGCGCGGCTGAGCCAGGCTGCGACTGCCGGGTGGAAGTCGGCCCAGGAGGCGTCCGTTGCGCGCAAGGGGGTCATAGATCGAATATGGGGATGGGCGTGCGGCAAACAACGGCAAGCCGCGCGCCTGTAATGTAATAAGATCCTTGGCCTCAATCATCGCTTTCTTGCAAGGACGCGCGCATGTACGACCTGATCATCGCCAACAAAAATTATTCGTCGTGGTCGTTGCGGCCGTGGGTATTGCTGAAGACGCTGGCGATTCCGTTCAACGAAAGGTTGTTTCCGTTCGGACCGGCGTTCGAGTCGGCGGCTTTTCTGCAAGCCTCGCCCACACGTCGCGTGCCCGTCCTGCGCGATGGCGACGTGACCGTCTGGGATTCGCTGGCCATCGTCGAATACGTGGCTGAGTCGCATCCGGCCGTGTGGCCTTCCGACCGAACGGCACGCGCCTGGGCGCGTTGCGCGGCGGCTGAAATGCATTCTGGCTTTACCACCTTGCGCAATCAGTGTGCGATGAGCTGCGGCGTGCGCGTCGCGCTCAACGACACGCCTGCTGCACTTGGGCGCGAATTGGCGCGCATCGGCAGCCTGTGGCGCGAAGGGCTGGACACTTTCGGCGGGCCCTTCCTGGCGGGCGATAGGTTCACTGCGGTCGACGCCTTTTTTGCGCCAGTGGTGTTTCGCCTGCAAACCTACGGATTGAGCGTGGGCGCCGAGGGCGATGCGTACGCGGCCCGCATCCTGGCGCTGGACAGCATGCAGGCGTGGTACGCCGCCGCGCTGGACGAAACCACCACCGAGGCATCGCATGAGGCCGATGTGCTTTCAGTCGGCATCATCACGCATGACTTTCGAGTGACCGCCAAGCAGAATGCCTGAGCGCGGCCGCTGCGCGCACGCGCACGTAGGAGGTTCCTGCTTGGGACCGGATCGACGCGCCGCCCGGCCCCATCGGGGCTGCGGCGTCCAGATGTGCGCGTCTGTTGCCGCCACACTGCGATTTGGCGATAAAAATCCGGCTATTTTCTCGCCCATAGAGGCTAAGCCATGGTTGCGCGGCAGGGCGTTTCGCGCTGCCGGCGACGTCCAAAGTACGGATGGCGGGCACCATGACAGCGGGCGCCGTGCGAGGCGTGTTGCGCTGCTTCATGCTTACGGCTTACGCCGCGGCCGTTACGCTCTGACACGGTTGGAGTTTGGTTTTTCTGTGGACCACGGTAAGCTTGGCGCCACGCGTCGGGACGGCCCTGTCATCAGTAGCACCGCTCCCCACACGTTTTTTCAATCAGGAGCCAATGCATGAACCAAGAACAACTCGCCAAAGTCGCCGAAGGCCAGGGCTTTATCGCCGCACTGGACCAGAGCGGCGGCAGTACGCCGAAGGCGTTGAAGCTGTACGGTATCGAAGAGTCTGCCTATAACGGCGATGCTGAAATGTTCGATCTCGTCCATGCGATGCGCAATCGTATCGTGGCCAGCCCCGCCTTCGACGGCAAGCGCGTGCTCGGCGCCATCCTGTTCGAGCAAACGATGGACCGTCAGTTCGAAGGCAAGGAAGCGCCTGCCTACCTGTGGGAAGTCAAGCAGGTGGTGCCGTTCCTGAAGGTCGACAAAGGCCTGGAAGCGGAAGCCAACGGCGTGCAGTTGATGAAGCCGATCACCGGTCTGGACGATTTGCTCAAGCGTGCGGTAGCCAAGGGTATCTTCGGCACGAAGATGCGCTCGGTGGTGAACGAAGCCAATCAAGCCGGCATCGATGCCGTGCTGGATCAACAGTTCGAATACGGTGTGCAGATTTTCAATGCCGGCGCGATGCCGATTCTGGAACCGGAAGTCTCGATCAAGGCACCGGAAAAAACCAAGATCGAAGAGATGCTGAAAGCGGGTTTCCTCAAGCGTCTGGATGCGTTGCCCGAAGGCGTGAGCGTGATGCTCAAGCTGACGTTGCCCAACGTGGATGGCGCGTTCCAGGAACTGGTCGACCATCCGCGTGTGGTGCGTGTGGTGGCGCTCTCGGGTGGCTATGAGCGTGACGACGCCAATGCGCGTCTGGCGCGCAACCCTGGCGTGATCGCCAGCTTCAGCCGTGCACTCACCGAAGGCTTGACCGCCCAACATTCGGACGACGGGTTCAACAAGGCGCTCGACGGCAGCATCGAAGGCATCTATCGGGCGTCGATCACCTGAGTATCACGGGGCAGCGTCTGTCGCTGCCACGCCCTGATGGTCATGTCTTGTCGTACGACAACTAGAGCAGTCAGGATATCGAAGGGCCGCGCAAGCGGCCCTTTTTCATGTGCGTCGATTGGGTGCGTTCGGCATCTTCACAAACGGGCTGAAAGCCATGTTACGCCAAGCTTACGGCGATACTGACGGCGTGCTGAAAGGCGAGGGAAAGCCCCTAGAAAGCGGCGCTTGACGATGAAATCGGGCGATCCATATACTCCGTTCAGTTGTATGACAACAGGCGGAAAACATGGCGCCGATTGCGAATATCTCATCGAACGACTCCGGCAGGCATTGTCATCGGTTACTGCTGACCGGCGCGAGTGGCAACCTCGGTCGCGTACTGCGGGAGCGCCTGCGGCCCTATGCCGACATCCTGCGTTTATCGGACATCAACGATCTCGGGCCGACTGCAGCACACGAAGAAGCGATCGTCTGCGACCTGGCCGATGCCGACGGCGTCGACGGGTTGGTGCAGGGGGTGGATGCCATCGTGCATCTGGGCGGCGTGTCGGTCGAGCGGCCGTTCGAGGAAATTCTGCCGGCCAACATCCAGGGTGTTTACAACCTCTACGAAGCGGCGCGCAAGCAGGGTGTAAAGCGCGTAGTGTTCGCCAGCTCCAATCACACGATCGGCTTTTATCCGCAGGGGCAGACGATCGATACCGACGTGCCGCTGCGCCCAGATGGTTATTACGGGATCAGCAAGGCGTTCGGCGAGAATCTCTCGCGCTTTTACTTCGATCGCTATGGCATCGAAACGGTTTGCCTGCGGATCGGTTCGTCGTTTCCCGAAGCGCGCGACCGCCGCATGCTGATCACCTGGCTGGGCTACGACGACCTGACGCAGTTGGTCGTACAGTCGCTGTTTGTGCCAAACGTAGGCCACACCATCGTGTATGGCGCGTCGGCAAACCGCGAGTCGTGGTGGGACAACAGCCGTGCCGCGCACCTGGGATTCGACCCGCAAGAGTCGTCCGAGCAATTTCGCGCCAAAGTGGAAAGCCAACCCCCGCTGGCCGCCGACGACATCGCCGGCAAATTCCAGGGCGGCGCATTCGTCAAAGCCGGGCCCTTCACATCATGAACCTCGCACCCGATCTCGTAAGCGGGTCCACGCCTGGCAACGCCGTGGCGAAGCCGGCGCATCGGGTTGGCGACATGCGTTGCGACGTCGGCGAAAGCCCGGTGTGGCATGCGCGTGAGGCCGCGCTCTATTGGACTGATATCCCCGGGAAAACGCTGTGGCGGTTCGATCCAGCAACGGGTGTCGCGCGTCATTGGACCTTGCCCGAGATGGCCGGCTGCATGGCGATCTGCGATGGCGGGTGGTTGCTGGCCATGGAAACCGGCATCTTCTATCTGCCGTCTCCTTTGGCGCAGGATGGCGGTGCGATGATGCCGAAGCGCCTGGCCGCAGTGACCCACGCCGCGCCCGAAATGCGGTTCAACGACGGCCGCTGCGATCGGCAGGGACGGTTCTGGGCCGGCACCATGGTGCAGGACATGAGCGCGGGCCAGGCTGCCGGATGCCTGTACCGCTTCGACGAGCGGGGCTTGTCGGCACCGATCCTGCGCGATTACATCGTGCCCAACGGCATGGCGTTCAGCCCCGATGGGCGCACGATGTACGTGTCCGATTCGCATCCATCGCGGCAGGCCGTATGGGCCTATACGTACGACACGATCACCGGCACCCCGCATTCGCCCCGGCTGTTCATCGACATGACGGCATATCCCGGGCGGCCGGATGGCGCGGCCGTCGATGCCGAGGGCGGCTACTGGATCTGTGGCAACGATGCCGGCATGGTGCATCGCTTTCTGCCCGACGGCCGACACGATCGCAGCATTGCGGTGCCGGTCGCCAAGCCGGCCATGTGCGCGTTCGGCGGGCCCAATCTCGATACCTTGTTCATTACGTCGATCCGCTTGCCGAGCCATGCGCCGGAAAGCCTGGATGGCGCTGTGTTTGCCCTGTATCCCGGCGTGATCGGTCTGGAGGAGCCTGCCTTCGTCGGCTAGCGCCTGGCCGCATCGCGCACCCCACGCGCATCAATCATCGACACACTCGCACCATCGACCCGCTACGCCGCATCACGCACGACGCTGTCCACGCATTCGATGTAGTACCCCAGTTATTCGGCGCCCCAAGCGCTCACAACAATAAACGCCTTGAAAAGACGTTGCCCGGAGGTAGACATGCTGCGCTTCACACCATCCCGTCTCGCAGTGGCGGTGCTCGCCACGTTGCTCGTTCCTGTTGCTCAGGCGGCAGAACTCCGATCTGCCGACATCCATCCCGACGATTACCCCACGGTCACCGCCGTGCGCTACATGGCCGATCTGGTCAAGGAGCGGACGGGCGGCAAGACCACCATCAAGGTGTTCGCCGGCAGCGCACTGGGCTCTGAAAACGATAGCCTGGAACAGGTCAAGCTGGGCGCACTGGCGATGGCGCGCGTAAGCAGCGCGGCCATGCACAATATCTGCCAGACCACCCGTGTGCCGTCGCTACCGTTCCTGTTCAAGTCGACCGATCATCTGCACCGGGTGCTCGATAGCGAGGTGGGCGAAGAGATCCTGCGGTCTTGCGAGAAGGCCGGTTTCGTAGGCCTCGCGTGGTACGACAGCGGCGCGCGCTCGATGTACACCCGCAACAAGCCGGTGCAAACGCTGGCCGACGTGAAGGGATTGAAAATTCGCGTGCAGCAATCGGACCTGTCGGTTGCGATGGTCGAGGCGATGGGGGGCAATGCCACGCCGATGAGCATGGGTGAGGTGTACACCTCGCTCAAGACCGGATTGGTGGATGCGGCCGAGAACAACTTTCCCAGCTACGAAAGCGCCCATCACTACGAAGTCGCCAAGTTCTATTCGCTGACCGAGCACACGATGACGCCAGAAATCCTGGTCTATTCAAAGCGTCAGTGGGACAAGCTTTCGGCCGAGGATCAGAAAATCATTCGTACGGCGGCCAAAGAGTCGGTGCCCTTCATGCGCAAGCAGTGGGCCGAGCGCGAAACGAAATCGCGGCAAACGGTGGAGAAGGGTGGCGCACAGGTGGTGCAACCGGACAAGGCGACGTTCCAGGCGGCCATGCAGCCCGTGTACGCGCGATTCGTGACTACGCCGGAGATGAAGTCCCTGGTCGAACGCATTCAGGCCATGCCGTGAGAGGTCAGTCATGCTTGCACATTCGACACCGCCTGTTTCGCCCGTGACCGGGCAGCTTGAGCCTGGGCGCTGGGCAACCAGCCGCTTTCTCAACGGTTTTACCGCCGCCTGCGCCGTGCTGGCGCGCTTGTGCATGTGGATCAGCGTGGCGGGGCTCGTGTTGCTGATCGCAGCCGTGGCATTTCAGATTTTCGGACGCCATGTCCTGAACAACACCCCCACGTGGGCGGAAAGCCTGTCGTTGTTGCTCGTGCTGTACGTGACCATGCTGGGCGCGGCCGTCGGTGTGCGCGACGCAGGGCACATTGGCTTCGAAGTCGTCATCGCCGCGCTGCATGAATCGGCGCAACGCCGCATGCAAATCCTGATCCATCTGCTCGTTTTGATCTTCGGCGCGTTGATGGCGTGGAACTGCGCGGTGCTGGCCGAATCGGTGCACGAGTACGCCATGCCCAATCTGGGCATCTCGGAAGGCTGGAAGTATGCCCCCGCTGCGTTGTCCGGTGTGTTGATCGTCATTTTCTCGATCGAGCACATCGTGGCCATCCTCCGTCATCAAAAGGTGGTTCCCGCATGGCACTGACCATCCTTTCCGTAGGCTTCATGGCCTTTCTGATCATCGGCGTGCCGGTGGCGTTCGCCATCGGGCTCTCGGCCATCGGCGCGATCATGTACGAAGATCTGCCGATCGCCGTGGCGTTCCAGCAGATGACGTCGGGAATGAATGCCTTCTCGTTTCTGGCAATTCCGTTCTTCATCTTTACCGGCGAACTGATGCTCTATGGCGGCATTGCCGATCGTATCGTCACCTTCGCCAAATCGCTCGTGGGCCACGTGCGCGGCGGCCTGGGCATGTCCAACGTGGTGGCGTGCACCCTTTTCGGCGGCGTGTCGGGTTCGCCCGTGGCCGACGTCTCGGCAATGGGGTCGGTGATGATCCCCATGATGAAGCGCGAGGGTTACGACGCGGATTACGCCGTCAACGTCACCACGCATGCCGCACTTGTGGGCGCGCTGATGCCGACGAGCCATAACATCATCATCTACACGCTGGCGGCGGGCGGCAAGGTATCGATCGCCGCGCTCATCGCAGCCGGCGTGATCCCGGCGCTGATTCTTACCGTGTGCAATCTGGCGGCGGCCTATCTGGTGGCACGCAGCCGCGGCTATCCTTCCGGCACGTTTCCGGGGTGGGCGATCGTCGGCCGTTCACTGGCGGCGGCATTGCCGGGGTTGTTCGTGGTAGTGCTCATCATCGCAGGCATCCTGAGCGGTGTGTTCACGGCGACGGAATCGGCGGCGGTGGCGGTGCTGTATGCGCTGGCGCTGACGGTGTTCATCTACCGCTCGCTCACATTCGATCAATTCGTGCGCGCGGCGGCCAAGGCCGTCAAGACCACCGGCATCGTGCTGCTGCTTATCGGCATCTCGGCCACCTTCGGCTATCTCATCAGTTTTTATGGCGTGGCCGAAAAGACGGGCGAGATGATGGCGGCGATTTCCACCGATCCCTGGGCCATCTTTCTGATGGTCAACGTCATCCTGTTTCTGCTGGGCACGTTCCTGGACATGGCGGCAACCATCCTCATCTGCACGCCGATCTTCTTGCCGATCTGCATGCAGTACGGCATGAGTCCGGTGCAGTTTGGCATCGTCATCCTGCTGAACTGCGCGCTGGGATTGAACACGCCGCCGGTGGGCACGACGCAATTCATCGGGTGCGCCATCGGCCAGGTATCGGTGGGAACGGTGATGCGAACGATCTGGCCGTTTTACGGTGCGTTGATTGCCGCGCTGGCGCTCGTCACCTACGTGCCGGCGTTCTCGATGTGGCTGCCCAGCGTGCTGCTCAACTAGAAGTAATCGGGATGCCGCGCGCGAATCTCGTCGACCTGGGATAGCGTGCCCGACAAATGTGCCCGCAGGCAAGCTTGCGCGACATCCGTTTGCCGCGCCGCGATCGCCTCAACGATGCGCAAGTGGTCGTCGATCACTTGCTGCATTTTGCCTGGCGTGGGTAGATGCAGGCGGCGCAGCCGTTCGATGTGGCCGCTGCGGCTTTGCAAGAGCTGCAGCAGTTCGCCCATCCCCGCGGCACGATACAGTTCACGATGGAACGCGTGGTCGGCGTCCGAGAAAGCCAGGTAATCGGCTGCGGCCGCCAGGCGCGTTTGGTCCTCCAGGATGCGGCGCAGCCGCACGACCAGATCGGCGGTGACGGCGTTCCCGGGGGCCGCCAGGTCGCGCACGATTTCGAGCTCGATCGCGCGGCGCAGAAAATGCGCCTGAACCGCCTTGGTCATATCGATCTTGCTCACCCGCGTTGCAGCCTGCGGAAACACATCCACCAAGCCTTCTTCCTGCAGGCGCATCAGTGCGTCGCGCACCGGCGTCTGACTAACACCGAATTGCGCGGCCAGTTCGGTCCGGGCGAGGGCGGTGCCTGGCGGCAAGCTCAAGCTCACGATCCTGTCGCGCAGCAGTTCATAGAGCTGCGGGGCGACTTGGCGCAGACGATCGAGGGCAATAGGAGCGTTCATAGGCAAGGGGATGGCATGGCGCACGCGCTGAGGATGCAAGCGTACCGCATTTCCTTGCTTATGAAATACTAATGTTTTAGTATTTGACGCAAGCAGGCAGACGTTCGATCCGCCGCTCACAAGCCAATCAGACCGGTGCATCAGACGCCGGCATCGGAGACAAACCAATGTTCAAAAGCACCTTGCGCGCGACCGTGTTCGCACTCACGCTCAGCGCCGCATTCGGTGGGGCCGCACATGCCGCCGAAAAAACCGAGATCACGATCACCAAGCAACCGAGCATTCTCTATCTGCCGGCCATCGTGATGGAAAAGCAAAAATTGATCGAAAAGCAGGCGGCCGCACTGGGTTTGCCTAATCTGACGGTGCAATGGCGGATGTTCTCGGGCGGGGGCGCGGCCACCGATGCCTTGCTCTCGAACAACGTCGACATCGTCAATAGCGGGCTGGGCAATCTGCTATTGCTATGGGACCGCACGCGAGGTGGCGTAAAAGGCATCGTGACCAACTCGGCGCAGCCAGTCGTGTTGATCAGCCGCGAGGCGCGCATCAAGACCCTCAAGGATTTCCAGCCCACGGACAAGATCGCGGTGCCTACCGTGCGCATTTCCACGCAAGCCATACTTTTGCAAATGGCCTCCGAACAAGCGTTTGGCACTGGCCAGTGGGGCAAGCTCGATCCCAACACGGTCCAACTTGGGCACCCTGACGCCGCGGGCGCTTTGTCCAACCCCAAGCATGAAGTGGCCAGTCATTTTTCGGCGCCGCCGTTCGACTTTCAGGAGCTGAAGAACATTCCGGGGGCGCACATCGTGTTGAGTTCAGCCGACATCATCAAAGGCGGATTGTCGCAGTCGACATTGTTCACCACCACAGCGTTCGCCAAGGACAATCCGAAGACGATCGACGCCGTGATCGCCGCCTCCAAGGAAGCAGTCGAGTATGTGAAAACCCACACGCGCGAATCGGTTGAAATGTACAAGGAACTCAGCGGCGACCGCACCAGCATCGACGATCTGATGGCGATGATGAAGCAGCCGGGCATGATGAATTTCCAGACGGCGCCTGCGGGCAGCATGCAGTTTGCCGCGCATATGCACAAGGTGGGCATCCTCAAAACCGAGCCGCGCGCCTGGACCGAGTATTTCCTGCCGGTCGCCGCCAGCTTGAACGGCAACTGATCGCCCGACCGCACAAGGAGGTGCCATGACGCATTTATTGGATGTGGACGGCGTGACGCTGCGCTACAAGACGCCGTCAAGCCTGATTACGGCCACCGATCGCGTGAGTTTCCAGGTTGAAACCGGCGATCGTTTCGTGCTGCTCGGGCCCTCGGGCTGCGGCAAGTCGACCCTGCTGAAGGCCGTGGGCGGTTATCTCACGCCGGAGGAAGGCGAGATCCGGATCAAAGGACGAACGGTGAAGCGGCCGGGCGCAGATCGCATGATGGTGTTTCAGGAGTTCGATCAATTGCTGCCGTGGAAAACGGTCGTCGAGAACGTGATGTTTCCGCTCTCCGTGGCGCGCAAGCTTGCACGCCGGGAAGCCGAAGAAAAGGCGCGCGCATACATCGAAAAGGTCAACCTGACCAAGTTTGCCGACAGCTACACGCACACGTTGTCTGGCGGCATGAAGCAACGGGTGGCCATTGCCCGCGGCATGGCGATGGAGCCGGACATCCTGTTGATGGACGAGCCCTTTGCCGCACTCGATGCGCTCACGCGTCGCCACATGCAGGATGAACTGCTGCGGCTGTGGGAAGACACGCGATTCACCGTACTCTTCGTCACGCACTCCATTGCCGAAGCCATTCGCATCGGGAACCGCATCCTGCTGCTCTCGCCCCATCCGGGCCAGGTAAAGGCCGAGGTCAACGATGTCGATCGCGTGTCGGCCGAGAACGGCGAGGCTGCCGAACTCGAGAAGCGCATTCACGATTTGCTGTTCAACGATCCGCATCCGGAGACCACGGTATGACGCAAGCAACCATCACGATGCGCGATGTGGCCGGCGATCGTGCCGCCGCCGGCAAACGGGCCGTCGTCGTACGCGAGCTCGGCGCGCTCGAGCGTGCCTGGAACAATGCGTTCGTGCGAAAAACGCTCATCATCATCGTGCTCGCCGTGGCATGGGAAGTGTATGCGCGCATCCTCGATAATCCGCTTACGTTTCCCACGCTGAGCGAGACGATCAAGACGCTGATCGAACGCATCGGCGACGGCGTGTTGCTTACGCGCGCCTGGACTTCGATCAAGGTACTGTTGCTCGGCTATTTCGTCGGCCTGGTGCTGGCGGGATTGTTGACGATGTTGGCCATCACCACGCGCATCGGGACCGACTTTCTCGAGACGATGACCGCCATGTTCAACCCGCTGCCGGCCATTGCGTTATTGCCGCTGGCCTTGATCTGGTTCGGTCTGGGCACGGCAAGCCTGGTGTTTACGCTGGTGCACTCGGTACTGTGGGCCGTGGCGTTGAACACGCATGCTGGGTTTCTGAGTGTGTCGCATACGCTGCGCATGGTGGGCCGCAACTACGAGCTCACCGGTTTCGCGTATGTGCGCCGCATTCTCGTGCCGGCGGCGTTTCCGTCGATTCTGACGGGACTGAAGATCGGTTGGGCGTTTGCCTGGCGCACGTTGATCGCCGCCGAGCTTGTGTTCGGCGTGGCCTCGGGGCAGGGCGGGTTGGGGTGGTTCATCTTCGAGAACCGCAACCTGCTCGATATTCCCGCTGTGTTTGCGGGCTTGCTAACCGTTATCGTGATCGGACTGGTCGTCGAAAATCTGGTGTTTCGCACGATCGAGAAAAAAACCGTACGCCGTTGGGGCATGCAAGGATAAGAGAGAGACATGACAACACCGAGAAAAACCGCCGATTCGCTGCGTAGCGCACGCTGGTTCGCCCCTGACGATTTGCGCGGCTTCGGCCACCGGTCGCGCGCCATGCAGATGGGTTATGCGCCCGAGGAGTGGGCCGGCAAGCCGGTGATCGCCATCATCAATACGTGGTCCGACATCAATCCTTGTCACACCCATTTCAAGCAGCGCGTCGAAGACGTCAAGCGCGGCGTGTGGCAGGCGGGCGGCTTCCCGATCGAGCTGCCGGCGATTTCGCTGGCCGAACAATACGTCAAGCCGACCACGATGCTCTATCGCAACATGCTGGCGATGGAGACCGAGGAGTTGATCCGCTCGCATCCCGTCGATGGCGCGGTGCTGATGGGCGGGTGCGACAAGACCACGCCGGGGTTGCTGATGGGCGCCACCAGTGCGGGTGTGCCAGCGATCTACATTCCAGCCGGCCCGATGTTGCGCGGCAATTGGCAGGGCAACACCTTGGGATCGGGTTCGGACGCCTGGAAGTATTGGGACGACCGGCGCGCCGGGGTGATCAGCGAACCGCAGTGGATCGGCATCCAGGCGGGCATTGCTCGCAGTCACGGCACCTGCATGACGATGGGCACGGCCAGCACGATGACGGCCATCGCCGAAGCGCTGGGGATGACCTTGCCGGGCGCATCCTCGATTCCCGCGCCGGACGCCAATCACATCCGGATGTGCTCCGAGTCGGGCCGCCGCATCGTCGAGATGGTGTGGGAGGATTTGAAGCCTGCCGACATTCAAACGCGCGAGGCGTTCGAGAATGCCATCGCGGTGGCGATGTCGATGGGCTGCTCGACCAACGCGATCATTCACGTGATCGGGCAGGCGCGGCGCGCCAATGCCGATATCGGCCTGGACGATTTCGAGCGCTTCAGCCGTCTCGTGCCCGTGATCGCCAATGTGCGGCCAAGCGGCGACAAGTATCTGATGGAAGACTTTTTCTATGCAGGGGGCTTGCCCGCGTTGATGACGCGCATCAAGGACCATCTGCACCTGGACGCTATGACGGTTACGGGCCGCACACTCGGCGAGAACATCGCATCGGCCGCAGTATTCAACGACGACGTGATCCGGCCGCTGGACCGACCGGTATATGCCGAAGGGTCGCTGGCGGTGCTGCGCGGCAACCTCGCGCCGGAAGGTTGCGTGATGAAGCCAGGTGCATGCGAGCCGCGCTTTCTGAAGCACAGCGGTCCTGCATTGGTGTTTGACGATTATCCGTCGATGAAGGCCGCGATCGATCGCGAAGACCTCGACGTCACGCCGGATCATGTGCTTATCCTGCGCAATGCCGGTCCGCAAGGCGGGCCGGGCATGCCGGAGTGGGGCATGCTGCCGATCCCGAAGAAACTGGTGAAGCAGGGCATCCGCGATATGGTGCGCATCTCGGACGCCCGCATGAGCGGCACGAGTTATGGTGCCTGCATTCTGCACGTGTCACCCGAATCGTATGTGGGCGGTCCGCTGGCGCTTGTGGAGAATGGCGACATCATCAGCCTGGACGTGAATGCGCGCACGATAAACATCGATGTGCCCGAAGCGGAACTGGCGCGGCGGCGTGCGGCCTGGCAAGCGCCACCGGCGCGCTACGAGCGCGGTTATGGTTGGATGTTTTCCAAGCACATCGAACAAGCCCATAAAGGCTGCGACTTCGACTTCCTGAAGACCGATTTCGGCGCGCCAGTGGGCGAACCGGATATCTTTTGATCCCGGCGGCGGTGAGCGGCGGGCCGACGCCGAAAGCCTAGGCCTGAGCGAAGGCCAAAGCCAACGTCAAAGCCAAAGCCAGCGCGAAAGCCAACCCTGGCATCAACGCCTCCGCAAAACCTTTCGAGAGCATGCTCTCAATCTCTTAGAAGCGAACCGATCAGTGAAAGACGATACCCGCGAAAAATTGCTGCATGTGAGTGTGGCCACGTTGACCACCTGCCTTTTCAAGCGTGGCCTGCGCAATCAATTTATTCAGGACGTGGCACCCGTCGGTGCGCCGCGCGGCAATATGGTGGGTGAGGCGTTCACGTTGCGCTATATGCCGGCGCGCGAGGATCTCAATGGGCTGGAGGTGTTTCGCAATCCCGCCCACCCTCAGCGCAAGGCCGTGGAGGATTGCCCGCCGGGCGCCGTGCTGGTGATCGACAGCCGCAAGGATGCGCGAGCCGCCTCGGCGGGCGGCATTCTGGTCACGCGGTTGATGCGGCGAGGTGTGGCGGGCGTGGTCACGGATGGCGGCTTTCGCGATTCGCATGAGATCGGCGAGATGGCGATGCCGGCCTATCATCACCGGCCATCGCCACCCACCAATCTCACGTTGCATCAGGCCATCGACATCAATGTGCCGATCGGTTGCGGCGATGCACCCGTGTTTCCGGGCGACGTGATCGTGGGCGACGCCGAAGGCGTGATCGTGCTGCCGGCTCATCTCGCCGACGAGATTGCGGTCGAGGCCTTCGAGATGACGGTGTTTGAAGATTTCGTCACCGAACAAGTGGATGGCGGCCGCTCGATCGTGGGGCTTTATCCGGCCACCGATCCACAGACGCTCACGGATTTCGCAGCCTGGCGCAAGCAGCGCGGCAGGTGACGGTACGATCGATGCGCATGTTCTCGACCAGCACCGCGCCGATAAACGTGCGACCGACGAGGTAAGAAATGCGGTATGGTGCCCGGTGAGCGACGCCCGATGTCGCCACTGCCGCATGCACTCGCATGCGCGCGTGTCACGCAGCTTAGAGGAGCAATTTCCATGAGTGGATATTTCGTCTTGAAGCAGAGCGGTACGCAGTACATGTTCAATCTCAAAGCAGGCAATCACGAAACCGTTCTGACGAGTGAGCGCTACACCACCAAGCAATCCGCGCAAGGCGGCATTGCTTCGGTGCAGCAACATGCCGCGCACGAAGAACGGTTCAAAAAATCGACAGCCAAGGATGGCTCGATGTACTTCACGCTCACGGCAAGCAATGGTGAGTCGCTGGGGCGCAGTGAGATGTATCCCTCTGCCGCGGCACGTGATAAAGGCATCGCGGCGGTGAAAACCGCGGCCGTGAATGCCCCCACCAAGGAAGGCTAGTAAGCATCGCGTAAGAGCGGTGCGATAGGGGGTTTTTTCTGCATCGAATGTTGCAGTTGCACCCGTGTGTCAGAAAGGTAAAACCCTTGGGTAAACCCCTAGCGATTCCTGCCCAACTTCATGCCTATAATCCGCCCCACAGTCAGGCGTGGTGCGGCTTTGCGCCCATCTGACAGTACCAGATGCAACGTCATCCATCGACGATGTTGCAGGGTTGCAAGCGGCGTCAGAAGCGTCGCTCATACAGAAAAACATCACGCTTTTTCCATTGCCTCGGAGGGTAGTCATGAAGTCCAAGAACATCATTCAAAGTGTGGCCGTTGGGTGCACCGCTGCAGTTGCGCTCGCCTTCGCCCCAGCACACGCTGAGGACATCCGTTTCGGTTACGCCGCGCCGTTGACCGGCCCGCAGTCGCACTACGGCGAGGACATGCAGAACGGGCTGACGCTGGCAATCGAAGAAGCCAACAAGAAGGGCATCAAGGTTGGCAGCAGCACGGCCAAATTCATTCTCGTGTCGAAAGACGATCAGGCCGATCCGCGCACCGGCGTGCAGGTGGCCCAGCAACTGGTCGACGAAGGCGTGGTCGGCATTCTCGGGCATTTCAACTCGGGCACCACCATCCCCGCATCGCGTGTCTATCACGATGCCGGCTTGCCACAGATCTCGATGGCGACCTCGCCCGAGTACACGCAGCAAGGCTATGAAACCACTTTCCGCATGATGACCAGCGACACGCAGCAGGGCGGCGCCGTCGGCAAGTTCATCGTTGAAAAGCTCAACGGCAAAAAGGTCGCGTTGATCGACGACCGCACCGCTTACGGGCAAGGCCTGGCCGATGAAGTGGAGAAGGCCGTGAAGGCCGCCGGCGGTCAAGTGGTGCGTCGCGAGTACACCACCGACAAAGCCAATGATTTCACGTCCATCCTGACCAACATCAAGGGCGTTGCACCCGATGCCATTTTTTATGGTGGCCTGGACGCGCAGTCGGGTCCGATGAAACGTCAGTTGGCCACCCTGGGCATCAAGGCGCCGTTGGTCTCGGGCGAGATGACGCGTAGCGATACCTTCATCAAGCTGGCGGGCGACGCGGCCAACGGCACATATGCCTCGCTGGCCGGTGTGCCGATCGCGCAAATGGCTGCAGGCAAGGACTTCGAGGCGGCCTACAAGGCCCGTTTCAAGAAGGATCCTGGCGTGTATGCCCCGTACGCGTATGACGGCGCGTGGAACATGATCACGGCCATCGAGAAAGCCGGTTCGTCCAAGCCCGAGAAGTACCTGCCGGTGTTGGCCAAGTTGAGCCGCAAGGGTGCAACGAGCGAAAACATTGCCTATGACGAGAAGGGCGATCTGAAAGAAATTTCGGTCACCGTTTACGAAGTCAAGAACGGCAAGTGGGAAATGGTCGAAACCATGGTCAGTCAAGCGGCCAAGTAACCCGTCGTGCGCGAGGCTCTAGCGAGTCCGCGCACACGCCAGGCTGCCTGCGGCAGCCTGATCCCACCCTTATCGCGTGATCTGCCTTAGTCCTCGGATCGTCGATCCGATGCCGCATGCCGTCATTATCAAAGGCCGCAGCATGGAAATCTTTCTTCAACAAATCATCAATGGCCTGACGCTCGGTAGCGTCTATGCGCTGGTGGCCCTGGGTTACACCATGGTCTACGGCATTATCGGCCTCATCAATTTTGCGCACGGCGACGTGGTCATGATCGGGGCGATGGTCGTCACCGTTGTGGCCGGATCGCTCATGCATGCCGATCCCAACGCCTCGGCGTGGCTGGTGATCGGCGCGGGGCTGCTGGTGGCCATTCCCGTTTGCATGATCGTGGGCTGGACCGCAGAGCGCGTGGCCTATCGGCCGCTGCGTCGCGCCCCGCGTCTGGCGGCCCTCATCACCGCCATCGGCGTTTCCATCATCCTGCAAAATCTGGCGATGATGATCTGGGGCCGCAATTACCTAAGCTTTCCACAGGTTATTCAGCCGGCCGTGTATACGGTGGCCGGTGCCCGCATCAGCGGTCTGCAGATTGCGATCGTGGTGATCGCCGGCGCCTTGATGGCTGCGTTGACGTTCGTGGTGCACCACACGCGCCTGGGCACCGCAATGCGCGCCACCGCGCAAAATCGCGAAGTGGCCGGCCTCATGGGCATCAACATCAACACCGTCATTTCGGCCGCGTTTCTGATCGGTTCGGCGCTTGCCGCCGTTGCCGGCACCATGGTCACCACCTACTACGGCGTGGCGCAATACACGATGGGCTTCATGCTCGGCTTGAAGGCCTTTACCGCGGCGGTGCTGGGCGGTATCGGGAACCTGGGCGGTGCGATGCTCGGCGGCTTGCTGCTGGGGGTGATCGAGGCGTTGGGATCGGGTTATATCGGCGATCTCACAGGCGGCGTGCTGGGTAGCCATTACCAGGATGTGTTTGCGTTCATCGTGCTGGTTGCCGTGTTGATCTTCCGTCCGTCCGGATTGATGGGCGAACGCGTAGGAGATCGCGCATGACCCAAACCATTTCTCTCAAACGCGGCTTGCCCATCAAAACGCTGCTGGGCATTGCCCTGGTCGGCGTGGTGCTGGCGGTGCTGCCGTTCGTGATCGGCATCGCCGGTCAAAGCTGGGTGCGCACGCTCAACTTCGCACTCTTGTATGTGATGTTGGCGTTAGGCCTGAACATCGTGGTGGGCTTTGCCGGACTGCTGGATCTGGGCTACATCGCTTTCTATGCCGTCGGCGCATATACCTGGGCATTGCTGGCGTCCCCGCATTTCGGGTTGCACCTGCCGTTCTGGGCCATCCTGCCGATTTCGATTGCCATTGCCGGGCTGTTCGGTGTGCTCCTGGGGGCGCCAACACTGAAACTGCGAGGGGATTATCTTGCGATCGTCACGTTGGGTTTTGGCGAGATCATCCGCATCTTTCTCACCAATCTCAACGCGCCGATCAACATCACCAACGGCCCGCAGGGGATCAACCGTATCGATCCGTTCAAGATTGGCGACTTTACGTTTGCCCGCGCTGAAACGTTTTTCGGCATCCGGTTTACTGGACCCGAGAAATACTATTACCTGCTGCTGGCGATCGTGCTGCTGATCTTGCTGGTCTGCGCGCGTTTGCAGAACTCGCGGATCGGTCGCGCCTGGGAAGCCATCCGCGAAGACGAGATCGCCGCGAAAGCCATGGGCATCAATACCCGCAACGTGAAGTTGCTGGCGTTCGCCATGGGGGCATCGTTCGGCGGCGCGGCGGGCGCAATGTTCGCCGCCATGCAGGGTTTCGTGAGCCCGGAGAGTTTCAGCCTGACCGAATCGATATCGATTTTGTGCATGGTGGTGCTGGGCGGCATGGGCCATATTCCCGGCGTCATCCTGGGAGCCATTTTGCTGGCGGCCATGCCGGAATTTCTGCGTGCGGTGGTGGAGCCGGCGCAGCATATGATTTTCGGTGCGGTCATCCTGGATCCCGAAGGCATTCGCATGCTGATGTTCGGCCTGGCGATGGTGTTGGTCATGCTGTTCCGGCCGGCCGGCTTGTGGCCGTCGGCGGTACGCAAGCGCGAGTTGGCGCGCGGAAAAGGAGCATCGGCATGAGCGTACTGCTGCAAGCGCAAGGGTTGTCGAAACGTTTTGGCGGGCTGCAAGCGCTGTCGGACGTGGGTTTCAGCATCGAGACGGGTGACATCTACGGCTTGATTGGTCCCAACGGCGCCGGCAAGACCACCTTGTTCAACGTGCTCACCAGTCTCTATATCCCGGAAAGCGGTACCTGCACGTTTGCCGGGGAAACGCTCACCGGGCGCAAGCCCCACGAAGTGGCGGGACTGGGACTCGCACGCACCTTTCAAAATATCCGGTTGTTCGGCAATTTGAGTGCGATCGAGAATGTCATGATCGGTCGCCATATCCGCACGCAGGCCGGCGTGATCGGTGCGGTGCTGCGCGACAAGCGCACCCGCCGTGAGGAGGCCGAGATCGAAGCGCGCGCGCATGCGTTGCTCGATTATGTGGGTATCGGCAGCCGCGCCAATGACGTTGCGAAGTCGTTGCCCTACGGCGATCAGCGGCGCCTGGAGATCGCCCGCGCATTGGCCACCGAGCCGAAGCTGCTGGCACTCGACGAGCCGGCCGCCGGGATGAATGCTTCCGAGACCGTGGTGCTGCGGCAACTGATCCAGAAGATTCGGGACGATGGCATCACCGTACTACTGATCGAACACGATATGAAACTTGTGATGGGCTTGTGCAATCGCGTGCTGGTGCTGGAGTACGGCAAGGTGCTGGCCGAAGGCCGGCCGGCCGACGTGCAGCGCAACCCCAAAGTGATCGAAGCGTATCTGGGCGCGGGCGCCGCTCAGGTTGCCGAAACCGTTCCGGGAGCCACCGCATGACCGTCGCTCAACCTTTGCTGGCCTTGCGCGATCTCGAGGTCGCCTATGGTGGCATCCGCGCCGTGCGCGGCATCAATCTCACTGTCAACGAAGGCGAATTGGTCGCGTTGATCGGCGCCAACGGGGCGGGCAAGAGCACGACGCTGCGGGCAATCTGCGGACTGGTGCCGGTAGCGGGCGGCAGCATCAGCTACGCCGGCCGCGACATGACCGGCACGCCTTCCTACGAGCTGGTGCGGCAACGCCTGGTGATGGTGCCGGAAGGCCGGGGCATCTTCGGGCAGCTCACCATCGAGGAAAATCTGGCGATGGGCGGCTACACGCGGCGCGACGCGACCGAGATCCGCCGCGACACGGAGCGGGTATTCGAACTCTTTCCCCGTTTGGCCGAGCGCCGCAAGCAGTCGGCCGGCACCTTGTCGGGCGGCGAGCAGCAAATGGTGGCCATGGGCCGCGCGATGATTTCGCGGCCCCGCCTGCTGTTGCTCGATGAGCCATCGATGGGATTGGCGCCCTTGATGGTAGACAAGGTGTTCGAGGTGGTGCGCACGATCGCTTCGGAGGGCGTGACCATTTTGCTGATCGAGCAGAACGCCAAGCTGGCGCTCGAGAACAGCCATCGCGGATATGTGATGGAGTCGGGCGAACTGATTCTCGAAGGCCCGGCCCAGCAACTGCTGCACGATCCCAAAGTGCGAGAAGCATATCTGGGTGAGGAAAGCTGACGGCCCGGGCCTATACTGAGCCAGGCGCTTGGGGTGCCTATCCCCAAGTCATGCTCCTTACTCGGCGAGGTGTCATCATGGCAGCAAACGCGAAGTCCGATCCGGCGCTCACGCCCGATGCAGCAATCGACCATATCCTGGGGCCCGGCAATGCACGCGTCACCTTGATCGAGTACGGCGATCTGGAGTGCCCGTCGTGCGGTCAGGCGCACGGCGCCGTGCAGCAGTTGCGCTCGCGCTACGCGCGCGATGTGCGCTTTGTGTTTCGTCACTTTCCGCTGACCGAGGTGCATCCGCATGCCGAGCGCGCCGCGCAAGCGGCCGAAGCTGCGGGTGGGCAAGGGCGGTTCTGGCAGTATGTCGATCTGCTATTCAGCCACCAGTCGCATCTGGGCGACCGCGATCTGATCGTATACGCCCAGCAATTGGGCCTCGAGATGCCGCGATTCGAAAATGAACTGTCGGATGAGGTGTATCGCCAGCGCGTGAATGAACACGTGGCGCTGGGCACGCATCTGCGGGTTCGCGCCACGCCCACCTTCTACGTCAACGGCCAGATGGTGGATGTGTCGTTCGGCCTGCAGCGCCTGGAGGATGCCGTCCAGGCGGCGCTGGCGGGCTAGCGGCTAGCGTTTCGTTTTCTTGAATTCTTCGTGGTACTGCTCGGCCATCCCGCGCAAGGCGCGGCCGATGGCCGCGTACTCATACTCGTTGAGGTTGGCCAATGAGGCGCGACCGGCGGGTTGTTGCGTGCCGAAGCCCCGGCCCGGGAGCAGCACAATACCGGTCTCGTCGGCGATGCGGAACAGCAAATCGCCACCGCTCGCTTTTTCCTTGATCCATGCGGCGAACTCGGGGCCATACAGCTTGAGCGAGATATCCTCCAGATCGAGGAGCGTGTAGTAATCGACCGCGTTGGGATTGTGCTCGGCCTCAATGCCCAGTTCACGGTACAGCGCCGCCTCGCGGCGATGAATGAGCTTCTTGAGTTCGGCCTTGTAGCGGTCGTTTTCATCCATCAGTGCGAAAAGCGAGAAGAGCACCATCTGCACTTGTTGGGGGGTGGATAGGCCCGCGGTGTGGTTCAGCGCCACGGTACGGCTGTCGGCTACCAACCGGTCGATGAAACGCAGGTCGGCCACGTTGGGCAACAGCGATCCATAGCGCCGATCGAGATTGGCTTTGGTATCGGCGGGCAGTTGTCCCATCTGATCGTCGAATACGTTGTTCTTGTGGGTTGCGATCACGCCCAGGCGCCATCCCGTGGCACCGAAGTACTTCGAGAAGGAGTACACCAGCATGGTGTTCTGCGGGCACAGCGCGAAGAGCGATCGAAAATCGTCCGCGAAGGTGCCATAGACGTCATCGGTAAGAATGAACAGATCGGGACGATGATCGCGCACGATCTGAGCCACTTTCTCCAGGCTGCGATCGTCCATTTTCACAGACGGCGGATTGCTGGGATTCACGCAAAAGAAAATCTTGATCGCGGGATCTTTCAGTTTTTCCAATTCGGAATCAGGGTATTGCCATCCTTGCGCAGGGTCGGCATTGATCGTCACTTCATGCAGGCCATATTCGTCCAACTCCGGGATTTCAATATAGGGCGTGAATACCGGCATACCGATGGCGACTTTATCGCCGCGCTTGAGCAATCCATTTTGCTTGAGTGAATTGAAGATATAGGTCATGGCGGCGGTGCCGCCCTCAACGGCAAATAAATCGACGCCGCCGGTGGAGATGAATCCGCCGATCATCTCCTTGACGATGTATTGGCAAACCACCTGCTCGCTGAGCTTGAGCATGCGAGGCGGCACGGGGTAGTTACTGCCCAGAATGCCTTCCACGACTTCATGCAGAAAGTCCGACGCCGATAATCCCAGCTGATCGCGCACGTAGCTCAATGCGCGCCCCAGAAATACGACGCCCGGCTGATCGCGGTTGTCGGCCACGAAACGTTCGAAGCGCGCCTCGATGCCTTCGATGCGCGGCAGGCCACCCACGCCGTTTTCCATGTACGAGTACGACAACTCGGCTTCTGCAACGGCAAACAACCCCAAGCGGAAGAACGCGCGGCGGGGCAAGGTGGCGAGGAAATTGGGATTGCCGCGGCCCGCGTTGAGCATCAGGCGGTTTTCACGTCCCGATGCCAGCTTGATCAGCTCGTCCTTGAGTTCGAACGGGCTGAGCTTGGCGTATTTACTGTAATCCGGATTCATTGTGTCGTCTCCTTGGAAACTGGGTGGGGGCGCATCAAGCGAAGGCCACAACCAGCGGCCCGAGCAACGTCAGGAACACATTGGCCAGGGCATACGTGATGGCGAAGGGCGCAGTGGGGATGCTGTTGCCGGCCTTGTCGAGAATTTCACCGAATGCCGGATTGGCGCTACGCGACCCGGAGAGGGCGCCGGCGAAGATGGCCGTGTTGTCGTACCGCAGCACGTAGCGGCCAACGAGCATGGTGATGATCAATGGCAGGATGGTGACTACCACCCCGATCAGGAAAATCGATATTCCACTCGAAGCGATAGTGCTCACGGCCTGCAAGCCCGACTGCAGGCCCACCACGGCGACGAATCCGGCCAGGCCCAGGTCGCGCAACAAGGCCGACGCAGGGGTGGGGAGATTGCCGATCGCTTGATTGCGGCTGCGATACCAACCGAACGCCAGACCGGCGAGCAAGGCGCCGCCGCCGCTGCCAAGCGTGAGAGGAATCGACCCGATACGGACCACGATCAGGCCGATGAGCAATCCAACGGCAATGCCCAATCCATGGAAAACGAAGTCGGTTTTCTCGCTCGGCAGAATCGCGGTGCCGACCGCCTTGACCACGCGTTGTACATCTTCGGAGGTGCCGTAGAGCGTGACCACATCGGCCGCTTCGATCGTCGTGTCGGGCGTCAACGGCAGCGGCTTGCCGCCGCGTTTGGCCTCGATCACATAAATGCCGTGGCGCAGACCGCCTGCCGTGGCTTCTCGAATCTGCGCCACGGTGTGACGCATGAAGTCCGGATGCACCACAGCCACATCCCGGGTCAGCATGATGACGTCCATCCCTTCGGAGGACTGCAGTTCGGTGCCTACCTGTGCCGCAATGCCCACGACTCCGGCGCGGCGTCCTACCAGGAGCACCACGTCGCCTTTCTCCAGGACCATGCCGGGCTCGATCCCGATGATCGATCCGTTGCGCTTCAGGCGTTCGACGCTGATTGCAGCACCGGCGGTGCTGGCTTCAAGCTCGGCGATGGTTTTGCCCGCCGCCTGGTCGACGCGATAGATGCGGCCCACCAGATCGGGCGTGGCAGGTTGCTCGCCCGGTCCATACACGCGCGCGCCCGCAAGCATTTCCGACTCGGCCTTCAGCGCATCGTCGCGAATGCCGCGGCCCATGAACCACGGCAGGATGTTCACGCAGACGATGATTGCGCCGAAGGAGCCAAAGATATAGGTCACCGCATAGCCCACAGCGACGTTACCTTGAAGACGCTGAACCTCTTCGGCAGCCAATCCCAATTTGCCGATCGCCGCGCTGGCTGTGCCGATGATGGCCGACTGGGTGAGGGCGCCGGCTGCGATGCCACCGGCAAGCCCCTTGTCGAGCCCGAACAGGCGGGCCATGATGATGACGGTGGCCAGGCCGCTTACGGCGAGCACGACCGCCATCGCGATCTCGCGAATCGATTGCCGCCCGAGCGAACGAAAAAATTGCGGTCCGCTTTCAAAGCCGACCGCATAGATGAAGAGTGCGAAGAGTACGGACTTGATGCCGTTGTCGATCGTGACGCCGACCTGGCTGATCACCACCGCCACAAGGAGCGCGCCGGCAACCCCGCCGAGTTGGAATTTGCCGAATTGGAATTTACCGATCCAATAACCGCCCGCCAGTGACAGGAACAGTGCTATTTCGGGCGCTTGATTAAGCAGCGAATGTAGCCAGACCATACTCGCACCGCCTATTTCAAATAATGAGAAGGGGATCGCAGGCTCGAAGTATTTGCCGAGAGTGTGACGAAGTCAATACAAATGGAACGGTATTTTTTACGCGCGGAACCAATTGGTTTGCATTTGTATTTTTCGTTGCGAGGGTAAAAAAAAACCGGAGAATCGCCGCCCTTGAGACCGCACGACGCAGCGATGTCGTCGACGCTCTCATCCGAATTTGCCGATTACGGCAGACGTTCAAGCATCAGAATCAAGCAGCACAAATGAGCACCTCGGCAGTCAAGCGCAAAGTTTATTTTTTCTTGTTGTTGATCCCCGTCATCTTGACGTTGTATCCGGCACTTCAGCTCTTTCGCGCGTATTCGGTCACTCAGGATGAAGTCGCTGCGCGCCAGTATCTGAGCGACGTGCGCGAGAAAGGCTACGCCTCGGTGCGCGTGCCTTATCGCTATGCCCGCGAAGCGCGCGCGTCGGTGCCGACGATGATGGCGCAAGAGCTTGAACAAATGGAAGCAGGCCGCGGCAATCTACAACTGCGTTGGGCACTTGCCGCGCTGTCGATGCTGGCGGCCATCGGCGCTTTGGCGCTGGGCGTGGCGATCATCCGAAAGATCGGCGCCGACAGTCGGCGTGCGCAACGCGACTTCGATTTTCTGCTCAATCATTTCGAGAAAAGCTGGGCACAGGTGTCGCGTCTGCTCCTGCTGCACATCGCGTTGATGCTGGTCACCCTGCTGTGCAACGTGGCTTATGAGTTCGCGTGGTCGCGCGCGAACTGGTATACGCATGGCTTCGTCGCCATCGTTTTCACCGTGCCGTTGTGGGGCGCTATTTTTTGCGCCGCCAAGCTGCTCATCAGCGCGTTCAGGCAACTCGCTTCGATCGAGGCCGTCGATATGCCGGTGTTGGGACGTGCATTGACGCGCGCTCAGGCGCCGCAACTGTGGTCGTGGATCGACGATATCGCCGCGCGTTTGGGTGCGCCCACGCCGGACCACATTGTGGTCGGATTGACCGAATCGTTTTATGTGACGAGCGCGCCCGTGGCCCTGCAACCCGAGAGCAGTCGCTTGACGGGCCGCACGCTTTATCTGCCGATGACCTATGTGTCGATGCTCAGTCAGGGCGAGAGCGCTGCGATCGTGGGTCATGAACTCGGTCACTTCGCCAACGCGGATACCGAGCACGGCGTTCGCATTGCACTGATGCATCGCGAGATGGATCAACGCATCGCACAGTTGATCATGGCCAATGAAGAGGATTCGAGCTGGTTCAACGAGCCGCCGATCTGGGCGTCGATCTATTTCGCCAACGCCTTCGAGCATGCTTACCTGCACTGGAGTCGCGTGCAGGAGTTCGCAGCGGATCAGGCCGGTGCGCGTGTGGCCGGTCCCCACGTGTCGGCCTGCGCCTTGGTGCGCGTGACGGCGTTGGCCGAAGTGGTGGACCAATTTCAGCAATCGGCGCATGCCCGCGGCGGCAATATGATCGCGGCCGTGCTTGCCCATGTGGCGGCCACGCCGTTGCGTATCAGGCAAGATTTGCTCGAGCACAAGATCGCCCATCCTATCGATACGCATCCGACCACGCGCGCGCGTATCGACGCGCTGGCGGTGCCGTTGGACGACACGCTTTTACGCGACGCCTTGCGTCAACCGACCGAGACCGACACGACGTGGTTCTCGCGCCTGCTTTCCCCCGCGGCTCAGCCTGCCTGAGCCGTCTTTTACCAGGAAGTTTCCCACGATGTCACAACAAGCATTCGACACTTTGTCGCCCTCGTCATTGGCCGAGTCGTTGACCGCCGATCTGAATCAAACCACGCAGTCGCAGCATGACGAGACGGTGCGTGAGTTGGAGGCGTTCATTGCCAGCGTGCCGGCGCGGACGGAAATCACGAATACGCGTCGCTGGTTCTACGGCGGCATCATCATGATCGCTGTGTTCGTGATTCTGACGGTCGCAGCCGTCAGCTCGGGCGCCTCGCAAAATATGTTCATCTTCATGGGCGTGATGCTGGCGTTGTCGGTCATCATGTTGCTGAATCACTTGAACGCAGGCAAGGTGCCGCACACGGTGCTGACGCATGAAGAGATCAGCTTCGCCAACTTCTCGGCGCCCGTGAAACTCGTCAATATCACCGACATCGAGCTGCAGCTCCTCGGCCAAATGGACATGGTGTTGCTGGACCTGGCCGAGGGTACGCCCTTGCCCACGTTCAAGCGCCGCCGCGGCTTCTTCGCGCCGCAGGCCGGTATCCGCAAGCGCCGCAATAAGCCCGACCAAATCCTGATTGCGTCGGGTGGCTTCCAGGAAGTGGGTGGCAAGAAGATGAACGAAGAAGAACTGGGTGGCTTGTTGAGCGCCTATATCAATGTGGCCCACGCTCACCAGCAACTTGCCGAGTTGCGCGCAGGCCGGGTAGCTTGATTGAGAACAGGGTGCGCGGTTCGGGCACTCTTCAAGAACTCACCCGGGTTGGGAAAGAAGGTTTCCGGCGGCGCTCAACGTTTGGTTGAGCGCCGTCATCGCTTGGCGCGCCACACCCTCCGGCGCTTGGGCCTTGAGTGCATCGTTGAACACTTCGAGGCCGATCGGGCCGCGGTAGCCGCTGCCCAGCAAACGGGCGAGCAGGGCAGGCAAGGGAAACTGGCCGTGCCCCGGCAATAAGCGGCGATGTCGCGCCGTGTCGAGCACATGCGCCAGATCCACACCGTGGTCCAGATCCGAAAGCTGCACCAGGAGGATCCGATCCATCGCAATCCCCTCGAGATCCGACGCATCGCGCCCGCGCGCGAAGATGTGAAACGCATCGATCACCATGCCGAGATTGTCGGCACCCACCTGCTGCACACACTGCCATGCCATGGGCAGCGTTGGATTGACGGTGCTCCACGCCATTGCCTCGTAGGCCACGCGCAAGCCCCGCTGCCGCGCTTGGGTGGCAAGCCAGCCGAGATCGTCGACGACCCGCGCACCGATGCAATCGCGGTCGGTAGACGCGGGCGCGAGCACGGTATCTGCGCCGAGTGCCGCGGCCGTGTCGAGCATCGTTAATGCTTCATTTCGCTTTTCCGTGCGCCGTGCGTCGGGCGCACCGTCGAAATCCAGCAGTACCTGATAATCGGTCAGGCCGATGCCGCCCGCGCGCAATACGCTCGCCATGGTGGCAGGCGCTTGCGCGAAGTCGTCGAGATCCTGACGCCATAGCTCGATCTGATCGAACCCGGCGGCATGGGCGGCCGCGATCTTTGCTTGCGGTGTGCCACCGAGCAGGATCGTGTTGATGAACAGGAGATGATGGGGCGAGGGTGCGGTCATTGGCAGGTACCGGATTGCAATACTGCTGCGCAAAAATTATGCCTCAGACGATGGATGGCACGCATCTCGCCGTATGATGGCGTCTCGCGGAAGCATGTGCGGCCGCGAGACGCATCACGCTTGCCGCGTGCATCCTGCGACAACCGAATCCAGATAGGACAGTCGAATGAAGCTTTTCTTCTCCAGCGCCTCGCCTTACGTTCGTAAATGCACCGTGTTCGCGCTCGAACTCGGTTTGGCGGATCGCATTGAAACGTTGCCGAGCAAAGTGAGCCCGGTGTTGCGCGATGCGTCGGTGGTGCAAGCGAATCCATTGGGCAAGGTGCCCACGTTGATCACCGAGGATGGTGTGGCATTGTTCGATAGTCGTGTCATCTGTGAATACCTGAACGCCGAGGGCGGCGGGACGCTGTTTCCGGCCGCCGATCATCCGCAGCGGTTTGCGATTCTGGCGCAGCAGGCTTTGGCCGACGGCATCCTGGATGCCGCGCTGCTGGCGCGCTACGAAACCACGCGCCCGGAAGGCACGCAGTGGGACGCCTGGGTCGCCGGCCAGATGGAAAAGATCAAGAGCGGGCTGGACTGGGTGGAAGCCCACGCCGATACGTTTTACGACCGGGTGGACGTGGGCACGATCTCGTTCGGCTGCGCCTTGGGCTACCTGGATTTTCGCTTCGCCGATTATGGCTGGCGCAACAAATACCCCAAGTCAGCCGCCTGGTTCGAGGCCTTCAGCGCACGGCCCTCGATGCAGGCGACCGTGCCGCACGTGTAAGGTCAGCATGGCTTGCACCCGTGCAAACGTCAGCACGGCCTGCACGGGTGAACGTCAGTAGGTCTTGTACGGCAGGAATTTGCCGCTCATCAGGATTTGCACGCGGTCGCCGTTGGGATCGGATTCGCGTTGCATATCCATGCGGAAATCGATGGCGCTCATGATGCCGTCGCCAAACTCCTCATGGATGAGTGCCTTGAACGTGGTGCCGTAGACGCTGATCAGCTCGTAAAAGCGATAAATCAGCGGGTCGGTGGGCACCGCGGTGGGGAGCGAACCCTTGTAGGGCACGATCTGCAATTGCGTGACGGCATCCTCCGGCAGATCGAGCACACCGGCGGCAGCACGCGCCTGCGCTTCGGTCAGTGTCATCTGACCGAGCAGCGCGGCGGTCGTCCATTCCTTACTCTGGCCGACTGCTTCGGCGATCGTCGCCCAGCTCAGTTTTTTCTCGATCTTGCGGGTCACGATGAGTTCGGTGACTTCGGGGCGGGACATCATGATGAAATCGTCTCCTTGGGATGGGCGGCCTTGTCGACCAGGAAATCGACAAGGTGGTTGCGAATGTCGTAATAACGGGGTTCATGGTGCAATGAACTGCGCGTGCGATCCGGGTCGAGATCGATATCGACCGACTCGGCGATGCGTGCATGGGGCCCCGTGCTCATCAGCAGGATGCGGTCGGACAGCAGAATGGCCTCATCCACATCGTGGGTGATCATGAATACGGTTTGCTGCGTGGCGCGTACGATGCGCCGCAGTTCGTCCTGGATCGTGCCACGCGTGAGGGCATCCAGGGCACCGAAGGGTTCGTCGAGCAAAAGCATCTTCGGCTGTATGGCGAAGGCGCGTGCGATGCCCACACGTTGCTTCATGCCGCCCGACAGTTCGCTGGGCTTTTTATCCAGCGCGTGTCCCAAACCGACCATCTCGAGGTAACGCACGCTGTGCTCGCGCACCTTGTCGCGGCTGTATTCGGGCCAGCGCGAGCGCACGCCGAAGGCCACATTCTGCAGCGCGGTCAACCAGGGCAGCAGCGCATGCGCTTGAAAGACGACGCCGCGTTCCAGCGATGGGCCGTCGATCTCACGTCCGTCCATGATCACCACGCCTTCGCTGGCGTGGTCGATGCCGGCCAGGATATTCAGGATGGTGGTTTTGCCGCAGCCCGAATGACCGATCACACACACGAATTGCCCACGGTCGATGCCGAAGCTCACTTCGTCGAAAACCGGCGGGCCGGGATTGCCGTCGCGTTGGGGGTAGCGTTTGGCGAGCGATTGAATGTCGAGAAAAGGTTTGCTCATGCGTCTACTCCCGATAGCTCACGAGCCTGGCGGCGCGGGCGAGCACGGTGTCCAGCAACATGCCGATCACACCGATAAAGAGAATGGCGCAGATGATGTTGGCGATCGACAGGTTGTTCCATTCGTTCCAGACGAAGTAGCCAATGCCCGTGCCGCCGATGAGCATTTCGGCTGCCACGATCACAAGCCAGGCGATCCCGACCGAAATGCGCATCCCCGTCATGATGGTGGGCGCCGCCGCAGGCAGGATGACCAGGAAGGCGGTGCGCAACCGTGAGACTTCCAGCGTACGGGCAACGTTGAGCCAATCTTGACGGACCGCGCCTACGCCGAACGCCGTGTTGACCAGCATGGGCCAGAGCGAGCAAATGAAGATCACGAAGACGGCAGACGTATCGGCGTCCTTGATGGTGTAGAGCGCCAGCGGCATCCAGGCGAGGGGCGAAATGGGCTTGAGAACCTGGATGAATGGATCGAAAGCGCGATAGACCGTGCGGGACATCCCGATCAAAAAGCCCAACGGGATGGCGACCACGGCGGCAAGCAGAAACCCGCCCAGCACCCGCACGATGGAATAGGCCAATTGCAGGCCGATCCCTTTATCGTTCGGGCCCCGGTCGTAGAACGGATCTTTCAAATGCTGCCAGAGCTGCACCCCCACATCCATCGGCCCGGGAAAGGGCGTTTTGCCGCCGCTTGCCGCTGCGCCGCCCACGAGCGCGGCATACTCGGCATCGACCACCGCCTCGCCTGCCGTGGATCGCGTTGCCGCATGCCACACCAACAGCAGGGCGACCAGAATGACGACCGACAGCAGCGGCGCGCCCCAGGGTTTTTCACCGCGCATCCTTATGTTCTCCGGATCTTGAAGCTGGCCAAGTACTCGTCCGGCTTGGTCGCGTCGAAGGGTTTGCCCATCACGCTGAACGTTTTGTCTTTCGTGGTGGGCGGCGTCATGCCGGCTTCGCGCATCAGGCGTACCGCATCGGTAGCGAGAAAGACTTCGCTGGCGATCTTTTGATAATCGATATCGGTTCTTACCTGACCCCAGCGCTTCATCTGCGTCAAGATCCACACGGCGAAAGACGGCCACGGCATCGGATCGAAATCGATGCGCTCGGGCACCTTGATGACCTTGCCCAAGCCATCCGCATACGTGCCGGTGAGTACCTGCTCGAGCACTGTGACGGGCTGGTTCAGATAGTTGGGCGTGGCAATGGCGGCGGCGATTTCCTTGCGATGGCTGGCGTCATGCGCATACGCCGTGGCTTCGATAATCGACTTCAGCAAGGCCTGATAGGTATTCGGCATCCTGGTGACGAATTCCTTGCTGGCGGCAAAGGCGCAGCACGGGTGGCCATCCCAGATCTCTTTCGACAGGATATGGATGAACCCGACGCCGTCATAGACCGCGCGCTGGTTGACGGGATCGGGCGCCAGAAAACCATCGATGTTGTCGGCGCGCAGATTGGCCACCATTTCGGGTGGCGGAATCGACCGGATCTGCACATCGGTATCGGGATCGATTCCATGCTCGGCGAGGTAGTAGCGCAGCAGATAGTTGTGCATCGAATAATCGAAGGGCACCGCCAGTTTGAAGCCTTTCCAATCCTTCGGATCGCGGCGGTCTTTGTGCTTCATGGCCAAGGTGATGGCCTGGCCGTTGATGTTCTCAACGGCGGGCATCGTCCACGGCACGGCGCCGCTCGTGCCGGCCCCCAGCGTGATGGCCAGCGGCATGGGCGAAAGCATGTGGGCCGCGTCGTACTCGCCCGACATGGCTTTGTCGCGTATCAGTGCCCAACCGGCCGTTTTCACCACCTCCACATCCAGGCCTTGCTTGGCATAGAACCCCATGGGGTGCGCCATGATGATGGGCGTGGCGCAGGTGATGGGAATGAAGCCGACCTTGAGTTTCTGTTTTTCCAGCGGGCCGGTGGATTGCGCAAAGGCTTCCTTGGCCAGGGCCAGCGGGAAGATCGACGACACGGCCGCCATGGCCGTACCGCTGCCGACTGCGCGCAGGAAGCGTCGGCGCAGATCGTCTTGCGGGAAAAGCGCGCGCATGACGGCACTCTCCACCGCCCGGTCCTGTGCCGCATCGAGGCCCTGGGCCCGGTCGTGTTCGGCAGGGCTGGCATGACGCCCGCAGGCGCACGCCAGGCGGGTGTCGGCATTGAAGGGATTGCGGAACAGGGACATGAGGCGGCTCCAGTCAGGTGGGGGCGTGGGGAGGGGCAGTCGAATCGCCGGCGGCGTATTCGATGTCTTCGCGGTACAGCGCGTAGGCGCGGTGGTACTCCATCACCCGCGCAACGTCGTCGATGAAGGACTCGGGATAGCCTGCGCGGCGCAGCAGGTGCAGCGCCAGTTCGGTGCCGCTGGCGATGCCGCCGGCCGTGACGATGCGGCCGGCGTCCACGACCCGCGCGCGGCTGACGCGGCAGGCGGGCGCCAACATGGCGAGCCGGTCGATGGGTGTGAGACCCATGTGCGAGGCCTCGAGCTTGTCCGGCTCTTTGCGGCTCGTTGCCGCGATGTCGTCGAGCAAACCCATGCGGGCATAGATCCACGAACCCGTGCATACGCTGGTCAGCAAACACGTTTCAGGCAGCGCATCGATATAGGCGTGCAGCCGGCTGTTGTGCATCTCCTGCCGCGTGCCGAATCCCCCGGGAATCATGAACGCGTCCATGGCCGGGAGATCGTTGAAACCATACGTGGGCAGGACGGTCAGTCCGGCTTGCGTCTGGATCGGGCGCATGGCGTCGGCGATCAGGAAGACGTCGAGCTCGGGGTCGAATCGCCGCGCCACCGAGAACACGCCGTACGGCGCCGCGTAGTCGATCACCTCCGCGTCTTTGAACACGTAAATGCCAAGTCGAAATCCGGATTTCTTCACGCGGGCAGCCCTGGGCGTTGAGGAGTGCGCCCATCATGGCGGGATCCTTCAAACGCGCCTATCGCGAATCCGATGAATGCGCTGTAGGGCAACGACTACGCGGTGCACCGCGCGAGCCGTCGTGGTGCATCAGCGCTTAAAGCGCACGCAATTGGTGCGTATTCGCGTAGGCCACCAGAT
>Ga0308159_1001536_pt1 | contig 32475 bp, 32 predicted proteins | sample PhyCR1_FD_201040 | JGI IMG/M metagenome (GOLD analysis project Ga0308159, IMG submission 201040) | Phyllosphere microbial communities from UC Gill Tract Community Farm, Albany, California, United States - DLSLC.R1 | ecosystem: Host-associated > Plants > Phyllosphere > Unclassified | place: USA...
GCGACCCACGTTGGGAAGCCCTTAATAAGTTAAAAAAATAATTAGATTATACACCAATGGCACATCCAAAACGGAAAATCTCGAAACAGAGAAAAAATAAAAGAAGAACACACTACAAAGCAGTGACACCTTCTTTAGCAACTTGCGCAGCAACAGGTGCTATTCACGTACCTCACCGTGCATACAACGTTGATGGTAACCTATACTATAACGGTAAATTGGTTATCGAAAATACTCAAATCGGGTAATTTTCTTAAGAAATTGTTTGTGTTTTCAGCGGCTTTAGTCATACCTTAGTCCACTGAAAATTTAGGATTTAACCTAACTTAACACAAACAGATTTTTTCGATGAAAATAGGCCTCGACATAATGGGCGGAGACTATGCTCCCAAAGCAATTGTTTTGGGAGCAATAGCAGCTCATCAATCGCTAAACGCCGGAGAACATATTGTTCTTATCGGTGATACCGAACAGATTAAACCCATTCTCGCAGAAGAGGGTTTTAATCCGGATCATTTTGAATACGTTCATACTGATGAAGTTATTGGTATGGGCGAACATCCCACTAAAGCAATCGTTCAGAAACCAAATTCGAGCATTGCAGTTGGTTTTAATCTTCTTAAAGAGGGTAAAATCGATTCATTCGCAAGTGCAGGTAATTCTGGTGCCATGTTAGTTGGTGCTGTATTTAGCGTTAAAACTATTCCAGGCATTATTCGCCCATGTTTATGTTCCATTCTTCCAAAGCTTAAAGGCGGTACAGGTTTATTACTAGACGTGGGTGCCAATGCAGATTGTAAACCAGATATTTTATTGCAATTCGGTGTTTTAGGCAGCTTGTATGCAGAAAACCTATTTAAAATAGATAACCCAAGAGTTGCTTTAATGAATATTGGTGAAGAGGATGAAAAAGGAAATATGCTCAGCATGGCAACTTTCCCTTTAATGAAAGAAACCGATCTGTTTAATTTTGTGGGTAATGTAGAAGGTAGGGATCTTTTTAATGATAAATCGGATGTGATTGTTTGTGATGGTTTTACCGGAAATGTAATGCTTAAATTAGCAGAATCTTTCTACGTAATTACAATCAAAAAAGGATTAAAAGATGAATTTTTTGATCGCTTTAACTACGAACAGTACGGTGGTAGTCCGGTTTTAGGCGTTAACGCTCCTGTTGTTATCGGACATGGAATTTCAAGTCCGTTAGCTGTTAAAAATATGGTTCTTCAATCCAGAGAAATGATTACTACAGGATTAGTAGAAAAAATTAGAATGGCATTTAAAAATTAACAAAAATTCTTAAAATGAGTAAAATTCATGCTGCTATTACGGCAGTAAATGGTTACGTCCCCGACTATGTGCTCACCAACGCAGAGTTAGAAACCATGGTTGATACTTCTGACGAATGGATTACCAGCAGAACGGGTATTAAAGAACGTAGAATTTTAAAAGGTGAGGGTTTAGGCACATCAGATATGGCTGTTCATGCTGTAAATGGCTTGCTTAAGAAGAGAGGAATAGACGCAAAAGAAATTGAGCTCATTATTTTTTGTACCACTACCCCAGATTTTACTTTTCCAGCCACAGCCAATGTACTAGCAGATAAAATTGGTGCTATTAACGCCTGGGGTTACGATTTACAGGCAGCCTGTTCTGGTTTTATATTTGGATTAGCAACAGGTGCATCTTTCGTAGAATCTGGAAGACATAAAAAAGTTTTGGTTGTTGGTGGAGATAAAATGTCATCCATCATCAATTATGAAGACCGTACCACTTGCATTATTTTTGGTGACGGTTGCGGTTGTGCTTTATTAGAACCCAACGAAGAAGGCCTGGGTGTTCAGGATTCTATCCTAAGAACTGACGGTGCAGGCCGAAATTTCCTTGGCATGAAAGGTGGTGGTTCAGTTCAACCAGCTACGCATGAAAGCATTGATGCTAAACTACATTATGCCCATCAGGAAGGCCCAACGGTATTTAAATTTGCGGTAACCAATATGGCAGATGTTGCTGCTGAAATCATGGAACGCAATAATCTAACTTCCGATGATGTAGCCTGGTTAGTGCCACATCAAGCCAATAAGCGCATTATTGATGCAACGGCAAATCGAATGGGTGTAACACTTGATAAAGTAATGATCAATATTGAACGTTACGGAAATACTACCAACGGAACCATTCCACTGTGTTTATGGGAATGGGAAAGTAAATTAAAAAAAGGTGACAACATTGTATTGGCTGCTTTTGGTGGCGGTTTTACATGGGGTTCAATTTACCTTAAGTGGGCTTATGATTCAAATTAGTCCTCAGTCGGAAGTCGAAAGTCTTCAGTCTGTTAACTATAAAATTTAAAACAAAAAAAGTATAACTTAGTTAATTCATTTATACACTATTTTTTACATAACAAGGATTAAAAAATGGATATCAAACAAATACAGGAACTGATTAAATTTGTTTCTCGTTCTGGAGTAAACGAAGTTGCTATTGAGCAAGAAAACTTCAAGATTACGATTAAAACAAACCAGGCACCAACAGTTGTGCATGCTACCGTACCACAAGCACCGCTTGTACAGGCTGCTGCTCCGGTTGCTACAGCTCCTACTGCTCCAGTTGCAGCAACACCTGCTGTTCCAGCTGCTGAAGAAGATGCATCAAAATACATTACCATTAAATCTCCAATGATTGGTACTTTTTACCGTTCAGCAAGTCCGGAAAAACCAATGTTTGTAAATGTTGGAGATGAGGTTGGCGTTGGTAAGGTTGTTTGTATCATTGAGGCAATGAAGCTTTTTAATGAAATTGAAAGTGAAGTTTCAGGTCGTATCGTTAAAATTCTGGTTGATAATGCATCTCCGGTAGAATATGATCAACCCTTATTTTTAGTAGAACCTATTTAATTGTAAACATTTACGTCACCCTGAATTTATTTCAGGGTCTTCTTTTTTAAATAGATGCCGAATTTAATTCAGCATGACGATTATTTTAAAACAGAGACGAAAAGGAAAAATTATGTTTAAAAAAATACTGATTGCCAACAGAGGGGAAATTGCATTACGCATTATCCGTACCTGTAAGGAAATGGGCATCAAAACAGTTGCTGTGTATTCTACTGCCGATCGCGAAAGTTTGCATGTACGTTTTGCTGATGAGGCTGTTTGTATTGGTCCTCCGCCAAGTAAAGATTCTTATTTAAATATTCCAAATATCATTTCGGCTGCAGAATTGACTAATGCCGATGCCATACACCCAGGTTACGGTTTCTTATCAGAAAATGCTAAGTTTTCTAATATTTGTCGTGAATATAACATCAAATTCATTGGAGCTACACCTGAACAAATTAATGGTATGGGCGATAAAGCCTCTGCAAAAGAAACGATGAAAATCGCAGGTGTTCCAACGATTCCTGGATCAGAAGGTTTGCTTACCAGCGTTAAAGAAGGTATTGCTATTGCCAACGAAATGGGTTATCCTGTTATTTTAAAAGCTACTGCCGGTGGTGGTGGCCGTGGAATGCGGGTAGTTTGGAAAGATGAAGATTTTGAAAATGCATGGGATAGTGCACGTCAGGAATCTGGAGCTGCATTTGGTAATGATGGTTTATATTTAGAAAAATATATCGAAGATCCCCGCCACATTGAAATCCAGATTATTGGTGACCAGTATGGTAAAGCGTGTCATTTATCAGAACGTGATTGTTCTATTCAACGCCGTCACCAGAAATTAGTAGAGGAATCTCCATCACCTTTTATGACGGACGAACTTCGTGTTAGAATGGGTGAAGCGGCCATTAAAGGTGCACAAGCTGTAAATTACGAAGGCGCCGGAACAATCGAATTTTTGGTTGATAAACACCGTAATTTCTATTTTATGGAAATGAATACTCGTATTCAGGTAGAGCATCCGGTAACTGAAGAGGTAATTAACTTCGATTTAATTAAAGAACAAATTAAAGTGGCTGCCGGAATTCCAATTTCAGGTAAAAATTATTTTCCTGATATGCACGCAATTGAGTGTCGTATCAATGCAGAAGATCCTGCGAATAACTTCCGCCCTTCACCTGGCAGAATTACAAATTTCCATTCACCTGGTGGACATGGTGTTCGGGTAGATACCCACGTTTATGCTGGTTATTCCATTCCTTCAAATTACGATTCAATGATTGCAAAATTGATTTGTGTGGCGCAAACCCGCGAAGAAGCTATCTGTACCATGGAACGTGCTTTAGGCGAATTTGTGATTGAAGGCATCAAAACCACTATTCCTTTCCATTTACAATTGATGAAAGATCCTAATTTCAGAGCAGGAAATTTCACCACTAAGTTTATGGAAACATTTGAATTTTCAGAATAAAAACATACTAATAGATAAATTATTAATCCCATTTTGTTTTACCAAAATGGGATTTTTGCTTATTTAAATTTTAGATTTTTTTTCATTAATTTGATTATGGAAACATAATTGTACATCCCGAAAATAAGGCTCAACTGAATGTTGTAAAACAAGTTTTAAAGGCAATGAAAATCTCTTTCGAAAAAAAAGAAAAGGCATATAATCCTGAGTTTGTGGCAAAGATTCAAGCATCAGATCAAAATTTCAAGGATGGCAAATTTAAAACTATTAAATTAGAAGATTTATGGAAATAGCCTTTGATGAAGTTGCTGAGAATGATCTCCTATTTTGGAAAAAATCTGGCAATTAGGCTATTCAAAGTAAAATTCAAGAATTAATACAATCAATTGCCATCTCTCTTTACAAAGGAATCGGAAAGCCAGAGGCTTTAAAATATAATTTAGCGGGAAAATGGTCAAGAAGAATAAATGTCGAACATAGAATTGTTTATGAAGTTTTAGAAGAGGAACAGCTCATTAAAATACATTCTTTAAAAGGCCATTATAATTAATATTGAAATCAGTACCTGAAATTTTTAATAAAAGCATAAACTATTTCTATATTTAACACGTAAATACCATTCTATTCATTTAGAATGGTATTTTTGTTTTCAACATGAGCGACACTACAGAAAAAACATCCCTACGAAAAGCAATCGGGCAAAAAGGAACAACTTTAGAGGCAGAAATGTCTTTTTTTGACCATCTTGACGTTCTCCGCAAGCATTTAATCAGAGCCGTAATTGCCATAGGTGTATTTACAGGTATCGCCTTTTACTTTAATGAAGAAATTTTAGATAAAGTTATTTTCGGCCCTAAAAAACCAGATTTCTGGACTTACAGAATGATGTGCAAACTGGTTGAAAATTTTCCATCATTGGGTAAAGATATGTGTATCACCAAAATTAATGGCGAAATTATCAATACTGAAATGGCTGGTCAGTTTAACTTGCAGTTAAATGTTTGTGTGATGTGTGGTATAATTGTAGGTTTCCCCTACCTGCTTTGGGAAATCTGGCGTTTCATTAAACCCGCCCTACATGAAAATGAACGTAAATCTGCCAGTGGCTTTGTCTTTTTCGCATCAGTTTTATTCATTATCGGTATTCTTTTCGGATACTTCGTTGTTTGTCCGCTTTCAGTTAATTTCCTAACAGGTTATACCGTAAGTGCAGAAATTAAAAACACCTTTACTGTAGATTCTTATCTTTCCTCTGTAGCCACACTAACCTTAGGAACTGGTATCATTTTCGAACTGCCGGTAATTATTTTCATCTTATCAAAATTAGGATTAATGACGCCTAAACTGATGAGATCGAGCAGAAGATACGCTGCCGTAATTATCCTAATTATAGCAGCCATAGTAACACCAACACCAGACATCATGACCATGCTGATTGTGGCCACGCCTTTATTCCTATTATATGAATTAAGTATTTTCGTATCTGCATATATCGAAAGAAAGAAGAAAAAAGCAGATGCTGCTTTCTACGCAAACTAACAAAAACATTACGAACAGATTTTATAATTGTGTATACATTTGAACATGTCTGAGACTAAATTAAAAATCGCTATTGGCGGAGATCATGCAGGCTTTGAATACAAGGAAGTGTTAAAGAATTTCCTAAAAAATTATGAAGTAAAAGATTTCGGGCCACATTCTTCAGCCTCAGTAGATTATCCAGACTTTGCACACTCAGTGGCTTCAGCTGTAGAAAATGGTGAATTTACTTATGGCATATTGCTTTGCGGATCTGCTAATGGTGTAGCCATTACAGCCAATAAACATAGCGGAATCAGAGCTGGCCTTTGTTGGGAAAACGAAGTTGCGGCATTGGTTCGCAAACATAATGATGCTAATGTTTTATGCATTCCAGCGAGATTTGTATCAGAAGAACTGGCAAAAAAAATTACAACAACTTTTTTAAATACCGCATTCGAAGGTGGCCGTCATCAAATTAGAGTTGATAAAATTTCATGTTAATTAAAAACTAATCTAACTATCCCATAATGAACAAAAAAATTTTAAGTCTTGGCTTAGCGTCTTTCCTATCTTTAGGTTGCTTTGCACAAGTTAAACCACTAATACCAAACAAAGATGCCATGCGGTTTAGCAAGGCTATTAACAAAGACAATGCTTACAAACACCTGTCAGTGCTGGCATCTGATGCATATGAAGGTCGCGAGACTGGAAAAAAAGGTGCCTGGATGGCTGCAGATTATATTCGTGATTATTTTAAATCTTTGGGTTTGAAGGGACCTGTTGATGGCAGTTATTTTCAAAAAATTGATTTGGTAAGTTATACATTGAGCGAAAGCATGTTAACCATTAACGGCCAGCCTAAGGTAGCATACAAAGATTTTGTTATTGCCAGCAATGCTGTAGGACTAAAAGGCTTTACTTTTAGCAGTGATGATTTAATTTTTGCAGGTTATGGCGTATCCAATGATAGTTATAATGATTACAATGGAATAGATGTAGCTGGAAAAATTGTGATGATTTTCGTAAATGGCGATCCAACAAAAACAACAGATCCAAATGATCGCCGTGCGATGATGATGGCAAGATCAAGAAAAATAAATTACCTTGCCCAAAATAAAGCAAAGGCCGTAATTTTAATTGACCCTGCTTTAGATAATCTTTCTGAAGAACGCAAAGCGGCCTATCTTTCTGGTCAAATGGTGATGAAATCAAAAGAAACGGTAGAAAGGATGGAGAAAATGAATCCTTTTACTTCCATTTCAATATCTACTGCCACAGCAGATGAAATTCTAAAAGTAGGCAGCACTTCAGTTTCAGCTGTTCAAAATAAAATTGCAGATACCAGGCAACCCGCTTCTCAAACCATTAATATTGCCATTTCTGCCAGCGCCATGAAAAAAGAAACACCACTTCGCTGTGAGAATGTTTTAGGGTTTTTAGAAGGTTCTGATCCTAAATTGAAAAAAGAAGTTTTGGTTTTAACCGGACACTATGATCACATTGGTATCACTCCAGAAGCTCCAGGTGCAGATAAAATTAACAATGGTGCCGATGATGACGGTTCAGGAACTACTGGTGTCTTACTTATGGCTAAAGCGTTTACAGATGCGAAAAAAGCTGGTAAAGGCCCGAAACGTAGTATTTTATTTATGACTGTGGTTGGTGAAGAAAAAGGACTTTGGGGATCTGATTGGTATTCAGAACATCCTGTGTTCCCAATTGAAAACACAATTGCAGATTTAAATACCGATATGATTGGCCGTATTGGTGAAGAATACCTTGGTAAACCTGATTCTGCTAATTACATCTATTCAGTAGGTTCAAAAATGTTAAGCTCAGAGCTGGGTAGACTAAGTGAGCAGGTAAATGCAACTTATACTAAAATGATTCTGGATTACAAATATGACGATCCAAAAGATACCCAACGGATTTATTACCGTTCAGATCACTATAACTTTGCTAAGCTTGGCATTCCGATTATCTTCTATTATGATGGCATGTTGGAACAAGATTACCACCAGCCTGGAGACGAAGTAAGTAAAATTAACTTTCCGCTATTGGCTAAAAGAGCGCAGTTAACTTACTATACAGCATGGGAATTAGCCAATGGCGCTAAGCGACCTGCAGTAGATTTGGATGGAAAAGGTAATCCAAAGAAATAAGAAAGTCATAAAACGAGCCCCTTGATTATTCAGGGGGCTTTTTTATGCACATAGTTTTCGTCAGCAACAGAAATTCATATCTTTGAAATATGATGAAGACTGCCGAGGAATTTTTAGAAAAATCTGATGAAAAAGCTTTCGATTTACCACATCGTAAAACCATCAATTATAACATTGGTAAATACAATACGGCAGTAGAGCGTGGTTTATCAAAATTCGAAAATCTCGAAGCTTCCAAAAAGAAGGCACATGTGATCAAATGGCGTGTAATGGAAAATTTAGATAAATTCTTACCAGAATTTGAATCGAATTTTCAACGTCGTGGTGGTAAAGTGATCTGGGCAAATGACGCTGCAGAAGCCCAAAGAGAAATCTTAAACATCATTCAAAGAAACAATGGTAAAACGGTAATCAAATCAAAATCGATGACCACCGAAGAAATCCATTTGAATGATTTTCTGGAAAGTAATCAAATTGAATCTTTAGAAAGTGATTTAGGCGAATATATTGTTCAATTGCTTGGGCAGGCACCTTACCATATTGTTACGCCAGCCATGCATTTAAGTGCAACGGATATTGCAAAATTATTTCACGATAAATTTGGAACACCGATTGACGCAACACCGCCACAACTTGTTCAAAAGGCAAGAGAATTACTTCGTGATAAATATTTAAAGGCAGACATTGGTATTAGTGGTGGAAATTTTCTTATTGCTGATACCGGCAGTATTGCGCTTACTGAAAATGAAGGGAATGCCCGTTTAAGTACCACTTTCCCAAAAATACATATTGCTATTGTGGGTATTGAAAAAGTAATCCCATCTATGGCAGACCTGGACTTATTCTGGCCACTCTTGGCTTCGCATGGTACCGGACAAAATTTAACAGTTTATAATACCATTTTGAGTGGTCCGCGTCAGCCAAATGAAACTGACGGACCGGAAGAGATGTATGTAATCCTCTTGGATAATGGCCGCACCAATCTATTGGCGCAAAAAGACCAGCGTCAAGGCTTATACTGCATCCGTTGTGGCGCTTGTTTAAATGCCTGCCCGGTATATAAAAATATTGGAGGTCATACCTACAATACGACTTATAGTGGCCCTATTGGTTCGGTAATTACACCACACCTTAAAGGCATGGAAGAGTTTAAGCACTTAAGCTATGCCTCCAGCCTATGCGGAAAATGCTCTGAAGTTTGTCCGGTTAAAATTGATATTCATAAAATGTTATTGCTTAACCGCCGGGATGCTGCTGCTACACATGAAAATGGCAAAGTAGAAGAAATCGGCTGGGGAATGTTTAACCGAATGATGCAGAAACGCAAATGGATGGATTTTTTTGGTGGAAAGTTCAAAAATTTTATGCTGAAATCTTTTTTCAAAAAAAGCTGGGGTAAATACCGTGAAATGCCAAAGGTTGCCGATAAATCTTTCGCAAAACAATGGGAGGAGTTGAAGAAAAGTAGAGAGTCTTAAACTGGAGAAATCATTTGTCTCCTAGTGGAAATACTACTTTAATCAAACTTTATATTTTTGTATATTTGATATAGAGTCTAATAAACATATAAATTATGGATACGGTTTTGCTGGAAATTACAAATGAAAAGGCTTATAAACTCATACAGGATTTGGAAGCCTTAGATATTGTTAGAATTTTAGAGAAAAATGCAAAGCCAAGAGAAAGTCTTTCTAAGAGATTTGCAGGCTCTTTAAATCTTACCGATCAACAATATGGAGATTTCCAACAACATATTATAGATAGCAAGAACGAATGGGAACGGGAGATTTAATTGATACCAACGTTATTATAGGTTATTTAAATAGTAGAATCGAAAATAATGGAATGGCTTTTATGCATCCTATTATTGACAAGATTCCAAATATATCAGTAATAAATAAAATTAAAATCTTAAGATTTAATCCACCAGATGATAATTATAAAACATTGCTCTATTTTGTAAAAGCAAGTAATGTTCTTAGTTTAACCGAAAATATTGTAGATAAAACAATTTCAATATGTCAGGTCAATAAAATCAAACTTCCTGATGCCATCATAGCAGCCACAGCAATAGTCAATAACCTTATATTAATCACAAGAAATACTTCTGATTTTAAAAAAATTGCTGATATTGAATTTCTCAACCCATGGGATATTTATTAAAGTCTTAATCCAAACCAGCTATGCACTTCAACTGCTCTGATAAAGACGACAAATTCTTACTGAATTTATATAAAAGGCTGCTTTATCCTCGATTGGTTGAAGAGAAAATGCTAAAACTATTGCGCCAGGGCAGAATTGGCAAATGGTTTTCGGGTATTGGTCAGGAAGCCATTGCAGTTGGTAGTACCTTGGCCATGCAGAATGATGAATATATTTTGCCCATGCACCGCAACCTGGGTGTTTTTACCTCACGCGATATTCCACTAAAAAAATTAATGGACCAATGGCAGGGCAAAATTACCGGCTTTACCAAAGGTCGCGATCGATCCTTTCATTTTGGCACACAAGATTATAAAATTATTGGAATGATCTCCCACCTTGGCCCGCAAATGGCCCTAGCTGATGGTATAGCACTGGCCGATGTTTTGCGTAAGCAACCCAAAGCTACCTTGGTTTATACCGGAGAAGGCGCAACCAGTGAAGGTGATTTTCATGAAGCGGTTAATGTAGCAGCAGTTTGGAATCTTCCTGTTATTTTCCTGATTGAAAATAACGGCTACGGATTATCTACACCAAAATCAGAACAGTTCAGGTGCAAAAATTTAGTTGACAAGGCAATAGGTTACGGCATAGAAGGGATTCAAATTGATGGAAACAATATTCTTGAAGTTTATCATACCATCAATCAGTTGGCAAATGAAATCAGGAAAGACCCACGCCCGGTACTTGTAGAATGTCTTACTTTCAGAATGCGTGGGCACGAAGAGGCATCAGGTACCAAATACGTTCCGCAAGAATTATTTGATGAATGGGAAAAGAAAGACCCTTTAAGTAATTACGAATCCTATTTAATTGAGCAGGGTATTTTAACACCTGATTTAGTTATTGATTTCAAAATTAAGTTTAAAACAGATATTGAGTTAGACATTGAAGAAGCCTTCAATGAACCGGAACCAGAGGCAAGTGCCAGTCGCGAAGAAGCTGATATGTACTTCCCCTACAATCAACAGGTTACGGAACCGGGAAAGTCATCAACAGAAATGCGATATCTGGATGCGATAAGCGAAGGGCTGGATTTAGCCATGCAAAAATATCCAAATCTGGTTTTAATGGGACAAGACATTGCAGATTATGGAGGAGCCTTTAAAATTACAGATGGCTTTACTACAAAATATGGTAAGGAAAGGGTAAGAAATACGCCAATCTGTGAATCTGCTATTGTTGGTGCTGGCTTAGGTCTTTCCATTAATGGTTATAAAGCCGTAGTAGAAATGCAATTTGCAGATTTTGTTACGGTTGGCTTTAATCAGATTGTAAATAACCTGGCCAAAACCCATTACCGATGGGGCGAAAAAGCAGATGTGGTGGTGCGTATGCCTACAGGGGCTGGAACGGGTGCTGGTCCTTTTCACTCACAAAGTAATGAAGCCTGGTTTACGAAAATACCTGGTTTAAAAATTGTATATCCGGCATTTCCGGCAGACGCAAAAGGATTACTGCTGGCTGCAATTGAAGATCCAAATCCAATACTCTATTTCGAGCATAAGTATTTATATAGAAGTTTAACTGCTCCTGTTCCGGATGGTTATTACACTACAGCAATTGGAAAGGCGGTTACACTAGCCAGTGGAAATAAATTTACCATTATCACCTATGGTTTGGGTGTGCATTGGGCTTTAGATTATATCAAAAACAATCCTTTATGTGACGTGACATTAATTGATTTAAGAACCTTGCAACCCTGGGATAAAGAAACAGTTGCAAGTGCAGTAAAAACCACCGGAAGAGTTTTAATTTTGCATGAAGATACGCTTACCAATGGTTTTGGTGCAGAAATTTCAGCCTGGATTGGCGAACACTGTTTTTCGGATTTAGATGCACCTGTAATGCGCTGTGCCAGTTTAGATACCGCCATTCCCATGAGCAAAGTATTGGAAGACGATTTTTTAGCGAAGGCAAGGTTAGCGGAAACAATAGATAAATTATTAAAATATTAGAAAGCATTTCTTGCCGTATCATCATGCTAACCTGTAGAGACGGAAAGCTACGAAGTAAATCTATTTCAGCATCTTAATTGCTTTTGATCAGAAATGAATTCAGGGCGACGATCGTGCAAAACAAATTACATAACAATGAGCAATTTTAAAGTTGAAGGAAACATAGTTAACATCACAAAGCGAAAAATTTTCTTTGGCGAAGTAGCAGTGGAAGAAGGAAAGATAAAATCAGTTATAGAAATTTCTGAACAGAAAGAAAATGCTCATTTTATTACACCAGGTTTTATTGATAGCCATGTACATATTGAAAGCAGCATGCTTATTCCTAGCGAATTTGCCCGGCTAGCTGTTAATCATGGGACAGTCGCCACCATTAGCGACCCTCACGAAATTGCCAATGTTTGTGGCATAGAAGGTGTTGAATTCATGATAAATAATGGCAATACGGTACCATTCAAGTTTAACTTTGGTGCGCCAAGTTGCGTGCCTGCTACCATTTTTGAAACTGCAGGTGCCGAGCTCAATCATGACGATGTAAAGGCGCTCTTAATGCGTCCGGAAATAAAATACCTCAGTGAAATGATGAATTTTCCGGGTGTACTTTATAAAGACGAAGAAGTTTTAATGAAAATTGCCGCAGCACATGAACTGGGCAAGCCTGTAGATGGGCATGCACCTGGCTTACGTGGCGATGCTGTTCAACAATATATTGATGCTGGTATATCTACAGATCATGAATGTTTTACAGCCGAAGAAGCATTAGATAAATTACAGCGTGGGATGAAAATTCTCATCCGTGAGGGAAGTGCCGCTAAAAATTTTGACGCATTGATTGATCTATTAAAGGAATGGCCTGAAATGATGATGTTTTGTAGCGATGACAAACATCCTGATAGTCTGGTCGAAAATCATATCAATGCCCTATGTGCGAGAGCTGTTGCCAAAGGAATTAATATCTTCAACATTCTTCAGGCTGCGTGTATTAATCCAATTATCCATTACAAACTGGATGTTGGCCAGCTACAGGTGGGTGATTTTGCTGATTTTATTGTTATTGAAGATTTAAAAAACTTCCATGTTAAACAAACCTACATTGATGGGATTTTGCTTGCTGAAAATGGAAAAATGATTGGTGATTGGATTAAACATATACCAAACCAGGAATCTGTAAATCACTTTAAGTGTAGCCTCAAAAAAATTGAAGAATTTAAATTCCCTTTCACCGATCAGACAGAAATTGCAGTAATTGAGGCTTTAGATGGCCAGTTAATTACAAACAAGCTTTCAGCAAAACCGTATGTTTTTGAGCAAAATATCGTTAGTGATGTAGAAAATGATGTATTGAAAATGGTGGTGGTTAACCGTTATCAGGATGTACCAATTGCAATTTCATTTGTAAAAAACTTTGGTTTAAAAAATGGCGCAATCGCTTCAAGTGTGGCGCATGACAGTCATAATATTATTGCAGTTGGTGTAGATGATAAAAGCATTTGCGAAGCCGTTAATCTCGTGATCAAAGAAACTGGCGGAGTAGCTGCCTTAGGCCTTGGAAAGGAAATAGTTCTGGCTTTGCCAGTTGCGGGTTTGATGAGTCATCAAAATGGCTATCAGGTAGCTCAAAGTTATACCTTAATAGATCAGTTTGCGAAAGATTTGGGTTCTACGCTTCTTGCTCCATTTATGACCCTTTCCTTTATGGCTTTACTTGTTATTCCTCGTTTGAAATTAAGTGATAAAGGATTATTTGATGGGGATAGGTTTGAGTTTGTATAGTTTAACTATTGAAAATCATCTCTACTAAGCGCAGCGAAATGGAGAGATCTATCAAGGTAGATTTCTCAACTACGTTCGAAATGACGACCTCTTGCAATTACTATTCTCCATCGCATCCAGAATAACAATAATATCAATTATTCTATCATAAAAACCTCGGCCAAAGGATTGAATAAGTATAGCCGCTTATCATCTAAACAAACACACCGATATCGCTTTCTAATGCGTTCGCCTTTAGTAAAACGTCTGCCATCTTTAATTTTAAAGGTGGTATTAATGGGTAGTTGCTCTAAATGCAGCGTTTCTGTTTTATCGCTATCATACTTTTTTAAAGCACGCGATAAATTCAGATCAGAACAACTGGAAGCAGCAGGGTTTGACATGTAATTGTTGATGGCCAGATGAATTTCCGCAGGAAAAACCTTCAATTCAAAAAACGGAACCATCATCCTTTGGAAGTTCTTTTTCCATTCTGAGCCATGAGGTTTTACTTTGTTTTTAAAGTCGTTCCAAGTTAAAAGATGCGCAAATTCATGAACAGTGGTAACCAAAAAAGCATAATGATTAAGATTGAAATTTACAGAAATGCGATGTCCCTTATCCCGAAAAGGATGACGGTAATCGCCTAATTTCGTTGAACGCGTTTTAGCAATTTTAAACTCACACTGAAAATAATCTATCCACTTTGCAATTAGCGGTGCGGCCTCGGCAGGCATGTATTGCGCTAATAAATCAACTTTCTTCACGAATGCTAAGGTAAGTATTTTTGTATTTCTTACCACAGAGGGCACAAAGATTTACACAGAGAAACGGAGTTTTAACAAGTAGTATTTTCTCATCGTCATTGCGAGAAGGCTTTTTCAGACGACGAAGCAATCTTAGAACAATCGCTGCTAGTCAAGCGCATTAAGATTGCTTCGTGCCTCGCAATGACGACACGTTGAAATTTCCCCTCTCTATGCCTCCGTTGGAAACAAAGATGCCAACACCATTTTGATCTCTCCAAAAGAATAATCCTTACCCAGAAATTCCCGGATAGTAGCCATCGATTTTGTTTTCTGACTTTCTACCGCATTCGTAATGTTTCTGATTTTATTAGGCTTAACGAGCTTTGTAACATCCAGTTGTTGCGTGGAAACATAGTATGCTAAATGACCTTCAATTGTACCAACTGAAAAGCCACGTTCTTTTGCAATCTCTTCTAAGCTTTTTCCTTGTTCATACAGTTCAAAACTAACTAGTTTAGTATCAATCTTTGGTTCTTTCTTTTTCTTCTCCACTGCAGATTTCACCTTCAGTGTTTCACCTTTTAACTGAATGGCTTTCTGCAATTGTAGATTCCTTTCTGAAGTATTTAATAAGGCTTCTGTATCTGCTTTGCTAAATTCTTTCCCTGCAATTAGTGCCTGTAATAAAGCTTTGCTTTTATGCATTTTCTTGAGCTGTTCATACACCAGAATCTCCAGTTCAAGCAGTTCGGTTACATAGGTTTTAATTTGTTTTTCTTCTTTTACAGCTTCAATTTGAGCCAGGAAACGATCTGAAATTTCCTTAACTAAAGGATTAAAATACTTTAATGCCGCCTCTACCCTTTTTGATACATTAAATAAAGTGTACTCTGTTTGCTCAGAAAAAAGATTTTTAAGCTGATTCACAAATGTATCGGCAGTAGCTGTAATTTTCTGAAAATCAGAATATACTGTATTTGTCCAATCTTCATGTTTTTGCTTGGCCGATTTATTTTCACTCTTATCAAAAGTTTGGCTATGTTCTTTTAAATAATACCGGATCAGGTTCAAATCAAATGCAGCAATGAGATAACTTCGAATAAAAGTATAACTCTCTACACTAATCTGTTCATTCAGCGCTTCAGATGGCTGTTTGGTTTTTGAAAAATAATGCACATTCTGATCTTGCTGTAAACCACTTTCCCGGAGATGAGAGGTTAAAACCAAACCATTTAAAGATCGTAAACGTGATAAGGCTACGTAAGCCTGACCTGGGGCAAAGGCATCGCCAACATCAATAATCGCTTTATCAAAAGTTAAACCCTGACTTTTATGCACCGTAATGGCCCAGGCAAGTTTTATAGGATATTGAATAAACGAACCTGCGACATTTTCTTTAATTTCATTGGTAGCCTCATCCAATTTGTATTTCACATTTTCCCAGGTATATGGCGAAATTTGAATCACCACATTATCTTCAGGAAGTTCAATTTCTACAATATCTTTTTCTATGTGATGTACCACTCCGATTTTGCCATTGTAATATCGTTTTTCTGCAGTCATATCATTTTTAATGAACATCACCTGTGCACCGACCTTTAATTCTAAGCTTTTGTCATTAGGATATGCATATTCATTAAATTCACCCTGAACCTTCGCTTCAAAAAAATAAGATTTAGTTTTGAGTTGTGTTAACCTTTCGCGATTAATGCTATCTGCCTTATTGTTATGAGTGGTTAAGGTAATGTAATTATCATCTGCCGAAGGTTTAAAATCCTGCTTAAAATGCTGTCTTAATAAAGCGGTATCTTCTGGTGTGATTTTATTATTCCGCAGGTTGTTCAATAAATCTATAAAAACGGCATCATCCTGACGGTAAATCTTATCTAGTTCGATATAAACCGGCGGATTATTCTGTAAGGCCAGCGCATCGAAAAAATAAATGCTTTTATAAAATTTGGCCATAATGCGCCACTCGTCATTTTTAACAACAGGAGGCAACTGGTGTAAATCTCCTATAAATAGCAATTGTACCCCACCAAATGGAAGATTTCTGTTCCGACGCACATAGCGCAAAGCGAAATCGATGGCATCAAGCATATCTGCACGCAACATACTTACTTCATCAATTACCAATAATTCCAATTCTTGCAACATGCGGCGTTTATTCCCCTGCATATTCATGTGCTTAACCAACGTTTTGGATGTATTGAAGTTGAAATTAATATTTTCATTAATCAAGGCTCCTGCCGCATCTGGTAAGTAAGCACCAAAAGGAAGTTGAAAAAGCGAATGAATGGTTACGCCCGATGCATTAATAGCGGCTATACCTGTTGGTGCAACAATTAAGGCTTTTTTGTGGGTAAGTTTAATTAGCTTACGTAAAAAAGTGGTTTTACCAGTACCTGCTTTTCCGGTTAAGAAAACATGTTTTGAGGTATAATTCACGAATTTAGCCGCAATTTCTGCAGGCATAGAAGTTTCTTCTAAAATGGACATCGGCAGTAAAATTTTTGTCAGCAATAATCGGAGGGATGAATAAAGCTAAACATTTTAGCACAAAACTAAACAATGATTACTTAGAAATTTTAAATTTTAGCGATAATTTTAAGTTAATACCAGCCGAAACTAATTTGAATAAACTTGCTTTTCAATTTTAACAAACTGCAATCTGTTTTCAATTAAACAGTTAACCAAATCACTCATCTTTTTCTTATCTTTGCCACCTGATGAAACAACATTATCAACTTCTTATCGCTGTTAAATTCCTTTAACAAGGTTTCATCACTCTTTACACCCAAAATTTTATTATGCTTAACCCTGAAATAGAAAAACGTAAAACCTTTGCCATTATTAGTCATCCCGATGCGGGCAAAACCACATTGACAGAAAAGTTTCTGCTTTTTGGTGGTGCCATTAACACTGCTGGTGCGGTAAAAAGGAATAAGGCAAACCAAAGCAACACTTCCGATTTTATGGAAATTGAAAAGCAACGTGGTATCTCGGTTGCAACTTCGGTGATGGGTTTTGAATATAGTGGCAAGCGCATCAACATTTTAGATACGCCTGGTCACAAAGATTTTGCCGAAGATACTTATAGAACTTTATCGGCTGTAGATAGTGTAATCCTAGTAGTAGACTGTGTGAAAGGTGTAGAAGAGCAGACCGAAAAGCTAATGTCGGTTTGCAGAATGCGGAATACACCAGTGATCATCTTTATTAACAAAATGGATCGTGAAGGTAAAGAGGCTTACGATTTATTGGATGAGATTGAGGAAAAATTAAATATTAGTCTTTGCCCACTTTCCTGGCCTATCGGCCAGGGCCATACTTTTAAAGGTGTTTATAGTATTTACAACAAACACTTAAATTTATTCAATTCTGATAAAACCAAGGTAACTGACTCAGTGGTAGCGGCCAATGATTTGAATGATCCATCTTTATTGAATTATCTAAAGGAAAACGAAATTAATAACCTGAAAGATGATGTAGAGTTGGTTGATGGAATCTATGGCAAAATTGATAAGGATTTATATACCGAAGGTTTAGTTGCACCTGTATTTTTTGGAAGCGCTATTAATAACTTCGGAATCAAGGAGTTATTGGATACCTTTATAGATATTGCGCCAAGTCCGAGACTACGTGAGGCTGAAGAACGTGACGTATTGGTGGAAGAGAAAAATTTCAGTGGATTTGTATTTAAAATTCATGCCAACCTGGATCCTAAACACCGCGACAGAATTGCTTTTTTAAGGATTTGTTCTGGCAAGTTTGAGCGAAATAAATTCTATTACCATACCCGTCAGGATAAGAAACTAAAGTTCTCCAACCCGATGGATTTCATGGCGAATGAAAAAAGTATTGTAGAAGAGGCCTGGCCAGGTGATGTGGTGGGTTTATATGATAGTGGTAATTTTAAAATTGGCGATACCTTAACCGAAGGTGAAAAACTGCAGTTTAAAGGGATTCCGAGTTTCTCTCCTTCTATTTTTAAAGAAGTAGAAAACATGGATCCAATGCGCACTAAACAATTGGAAAAAGGGATTGAGCAGTTGACCGATGAAGGTGTTGCCCAGTTATTTGTAATGCAACCTGGAAACCGGAAAGTAATTGGTGCAGTTGGTGAACTTCAGTTCGAGGTAATTAACTTTAGGTTAGAGCACGAATATGGCGCAAAATGTCGTTTTCGTACATTGAGTTACACCCGTTCAAGCTGGGTAACTTCTACCGACAAAAAGAAACTGGATGAATTTGTAAAACGGAAACAACAGCACATTGGTTTCGATAAAGAGGCAAACCCGGTTTATCTGGCCGATAGCGAATACATGATTAATTTAACCAAACAGGATTATCCTGATATCGATTTCCATAAAACAAGCGAGTTTAAAAATTAATCTTGAATGAGAGAGTGATTGAATTAGTGAATATAAAATCCCAGTTGTAAATATTCTCTCATTCAATCACTTGATATCCCTTTACTCTTGTTTCCATATCCTTTAGAACCTGCTTATTTATGCTTGAATTTTTAAACATTCGCATTCTGAAGCGGATAAAATGTAATCACATTTTTCACTTTTTTATCTTTTGCTTTCCCTGTTAGGTTGGTCATATTAACTATACTCACGTATTTTGTTGGATCTCCGGTTGATTCAAAAATAATTACTTCGGCATAATTAGTTTCGGTATGCAAGGAAGGATGATCATTCAAAACAGTAAAATTTCTCTTACCAACTTCACGTAAAATTTCTTCCTTATTTACAACTACCGGAATGCGATTATGCATTTTACGCCTTTTCATCCATTGGTCATTTATTTCTGAGTATGGCATGCTAACCTGGCCATTTAGAACGGCAAAAATGGCCCCTCCAAGAATAACGATAAACTCTCCTGCCCAAATAATCCATAATAATATTCCCCTAATAGTATCTGTACTTTCAATACGAAAAGTTCCTATTTCATTCAGATTAATAATTTCCTGAATCAAAATGTTAGGGTGCGTGAAGAGGAAAAAGAAGTCATTAGTCAAAACCTTTAAATCTGCACCATTCAGGTTAAAAGTAAAACCTTTGTTGCTGTAAGCTAACGCATCAAAGAGTACCCACTGGGTATAAAAGGCAAATAATCCACAAAAGATGGCAATAGCTGTAACGATCTTTTTATTCCTGAGTTTTCCAATTCTGACACCAATATCAATGCTAAAACCTAATCCAAGCCCTAAAAGAAAGGCAATAATAGCGATGAACCAAATGTTGGGAATCAGCCGGCCGAGAATAATGTAAAAAAGGGGTAGAATTAAAGATGCTAAAATACCAATGGCGAGCGTGGTGAGGATAGCTGCTGGCGAAGCGTAACCTTGAGGTGTATATTTGGGTTCCATAAAAGCGTAAAATGAGATTTTTATTTGAACACCCACCTTCCCCAATTGTTTGAATGGGTGTTCAAATTTTATCTATTTTAGCTTGCTTAATGCTGTTTTAATTCTTGGCAGCATATCTTTGATATCCTGCAAGGTACAGGCACCAACAGAGGCCCTGAACCAAGGCATGCTATCTGCATTTCCGAAAGCAGAAAAAGGAACTAAAGCTGCACCTGCTTCTTTGATCAGATAAAAATTCACATCAGCGCTATCTTTTAAAAGCTGACCATCCTCAGTGGTTTTTCCGATGTAATCGATTTTAATAGTTAAGTAAATGGCACCCATTGGCTCAACAGCTTCCACATTAAAACCTTGATTCTTTAATTCGTTAAACCCGTTGTAAAGCGCATTCAAACTATCTTGAATCTGTGCTTTAAAACTAGTTAAGAAAGTATCAACCTGAACTTTATCGTTAAAGTAATTTGACATCGCAACCTGCTCAGCTTTAGGTGCCCAGGCGCCCATATGACCAACCAAAGCCTTCATCCTATTGATAATATCTTCCGGACCAAAACCCCAACCTACACGTACACCAGTTGCAGCTAAACACTTAGAACTTCCATCTACAAATACCGTAAACTCACGCATAGCCGGACGCAATGAAACTGGATTTACATGTTCTTTTCCAAAAGTTAAAAGCGAATAAATCTGATCGTACATTAAATACAATGGCTTTTCGTCAGTTCCACGACTTGCATTTTCTTCTAAAACAACATCACAGATTTCAGCCAAAGAATCACCATCGAACATGGTTCCTGTTGGATTTAAGGGAGAACAAAGTGCTAATAAAGTTGCACCTTTTAAGTGCGGTTTTAATTGTGCTGCAGTTGGCATGAAGTTGTGCGCTGCATCGGTTTCTACAGCAACAGCTTTTGCAGAAGTTAAGTGGCAATAATGATTGTTATTCCAGGATGGTGCAGGGAAAACAACTGTATCTCCCGGATCAATTAAGGCTAAATAAGTAGCATAAATTAACGGACGAGAGCCACCGGAAACTAAAATACTATTGGTATTATATTCCAATCCGAACCTATCTTTTAATAATTCAGAAACTGTTTCTCTTAAGGATAAAACCCCATCTGCAGGTGGATAATTGGTTTGATTAGCATGATACGCATCTACGATTCCAGCTTTCAATTCGGTTGGAATAGGGTAGATATTCGCGTCAAAATCGCCGATGGTTAGGTTAGCGATTGAAGCGCCTTTGCGTTTCATTTCATTAACTTCATTTCCAATTTTTATAATTTCTGAGCCAATTAATGCACTGGCTAATACTGAAACTTTCATCTGTTTATATTTTATTTCTAGGGTGATGAAGCGATCATGACTTATTAATTATTCCTGATGGTTTCATAAATATATATTAAAACTGCTATTAGCTGATTTATAATGCTTTAATTATTTTCTGAAGTTCTTTTTTATCAATAGTACTTTCCTCTGATTTATCATATAGGGTAAGCATATTGATGATAATACCATTCGGCATATTTGAAACTAGATAAGTTATTATTCCAAATCCGCCGCTTTTGCCTTTTCCCTTACTTTTAACAGCCAATCTGATTTTATAAAGACCTGCCCCTAAATCATTTCCCAGCTCAGGATTTTCCAAAAGTTTTTCCTCTAGTTCGTAGAGATCGTCTACTAAAGAAAGATATTTCTTTTGTAAATTTTGGCTTTATTGATAAAAACGGCAGAATAAATAACCTTATTAGTCATTAAATATCTTTTAAACCTAAATGCTTCCGTTTTCCTTGCTGCATCTCCTTAATTTCGTTAAGGGCTTGTGCAATTTCAGAAGTAATCTGACTTTTTGGTTCTGCTTTAACTTTAGCACCAATTTTGCTCAGGAATTCTTTTACAAATCCTGCGTCTTTATCCTTAATTTCTATTGTTAAAGTTGTCATAATTACAAAATTAGCAAAATTTATTTAACCAAATCTTCAATAGCTTTATTCACTTTTCCGAAGCCAAATTGCGACAGCACATCCTGCATTCCTGCCGTAATCTGCTCGTTACAAAGGTTACCGATGCTTCCTTCATGCGTATGGTGTATTTGGCTCGATGGTGCAAAGGTACCATTTTCAATCTGTTCGCCTACAATTTTATATGCTTCCCTGAATGGAACACCTTGTAGTGCCAAATCATTAACTACCTCTACACTAAACAGGTAATCATATTTTTTATCTTTCAGAATATCATCTTTAATAGTAATATTCTGGAACATGAAAGTAGCGATCTCTAAACATTCGTTTAATGAAGTAATCGCGGGAAAAAGATTTTCTTTTAGCAGTTGTAAATCGCGGTGATAACCGGATGGAAGATTGGTAATCATCATGGCAATTTCATTCGGCAAAGCCTGAATTTTATTGCAACGTGAACGAATCAACTCAAAAACATCAGGGTTTTTCTTGTGCGGCATAATACTTGAACCTGTAGTCAGTTCTGCCGGAAAACTAATGAAACTAAAATTCTGGTTGATGAACAAACAAACATCCATTGCCATTTTGGCTAAAGTAGCTGCAATGGAACTCATCGCCTGGGCTAAAATTCTTTCCGTTTTTCCACGTCCCATCTGCGCATAAACCACATTATAGTTTAAACTTTCAAAGCCCAATAATTCAGTGGTTAAAGTTCTGTTTAATGGAAAGGAAGAACCATAACCAGCCGCTGAGCCTAAAGGATTTTTATTGGTAATTTTCCATGCAGCGAGCATGAGTTCAAGATCATCGGCAAGGCTTTCTGCATAGGCACCAAACCATAGTCCGAATGATGATGGCATGGCAATCTGCAAATGCGTATAGCCTGGCATCAATTTATCTTTGTGTGTATTACTTAATTCAATTAATTGATTAAACAAGGTTGATGTCTGATTGACCATATCTTCAATACAAGCCCTGAAAAAGAGTTTTAAATCAACCAAAACCTGATCATTACGTGAACGTCCGCTATGAATTTTTTTTCCTGCCTCACCAATGCGTTGCGTAAGCAACCATTCTACCTGCGAATGAACATCCTCTACAGTATCTTCAATAGTAAAATTTCCAGCCTCAATTTCAGCGTAAATATTTTTCAATTCCTGCTGAACGGTTTTTAGCTCATCAGCTGTGAGGAGGTTAATGGTTTCCAACATTTGCGTATGGGCTAGAGAACCCAATACATCAAATTTTGCCATTTGTAAATCCAGTTCGCGGTCTTTTCCAACCGTAAAGGTTTCTACAAATTTATTTACATCTATATTTTTTTGCCAAATCTTCATAATCAAACTTCGTCATTGCGAGGCACGAAGCAATCCTCTTTGTATATTAAATTAATAAATTACTTTACGAATTCCTTAGCTTTAAGATTGCTTCGTACCTCGCAATGACGGATTTACTGAATAACCGGTTTCAGCATATTCACATATCCTTCCACACCTTCTGCAACCTCGCATACATATAAGAACTCATCAGCCATGTGCGAGCGGCCAGAAAAACCTGGTCCGCATTTTACCGATGGGATATCCAACAATGCCTGATCTGAAGTAGTTGGAGAACCGTAAGTCGTTTTTCCAAGTGAGATACCAGCCTGAACTACCGGATGATCTTTATCAATGGATGATGGTTTTAACCGAATGGATCGTGGTGTAACATCACAATCAACATTGGCTCGGATGATTTCCAGAACTTCTTCGTTTGTATATGCATCAGTCACCCGAACATCTACGGTAAAAGTACAATTTGCCGGAACCACATTATGCTGTGAACCTGCGTTGATAATGGTAACCGTCATTTTCAGCGGACCGAAAACCTCTGAGACTTTCGGGAACTGATAATTCCTGAACCATTCAATATCTTTCAACGCTTTGTAAATGGCATTTTCGCCCTCTTCCCTGGCGGCATGACCAGCCTTGCCATGAGATACACAATCGATCACTAATAATCCCCGTTCTGCAATGGCTAAATTCATTTCTGTTGGTTCACCTACGATTCCGAATTCCAATTCGCCTAAATCGGGAAGAACCAATTCTAAACCATTATTCCCAGAGATTTCTTCTTCCGCCGTTGCGGCCAAACAGATGTTATATTTTAAATTTTCTTGTTCGTAATAATATAAAAATGTACCAATTAAGGAAACCAAACAACCACCTGCATCATTACTGCCGAGGCCGAATAATTTATCTCCTTCAATGGCTGCATCATATGGATCACGGGTGTAACCTGAATTTGGCTTTACCGTATCATGATGGGAATTTAATAAAAGTGTTGGTTTATTTGCGTCAAAATGCTTGTTATATGCCCAAACATTATTCATTTTACGCTGTGTTTTAACACCCCGCTCCTCCAAAAACTGAGCGATTAAATTAGCTGTTCTATCTTCTTCTTTACTGAATGATTGGATACGAATGAGTTGACGCAATAAATCCAGACTTTCCTTTTGTATATTTTCTAATAACATAGTATCAAGTAATGAGTATCAAGTATCAAGAATAAACACGTCTTTAACCTTTATTTAGCTTTATTCTTTCAGCTTTTAGCTCTCTTTAGTATATAAATTCCCAGCTTTTAAGGCCGAAAGTTTAATCCCTTTTATGAGTGATGAGCTAAAACCATTGTGCTCCATTTCGTTTAAACCGGCAATGGTACAACCTTTCGGCGAAGTTACTTTATCTATTTCTGATTCCGGGTGTGTACCATGCAATAAAAGTAAATCTGCTGCTCCCTTTGCCGTTTGAACAGCCATTTTTAGCGCTTCATCTGCATGGAAACCAATTTCAACACCGCCCTGTGATGCTGCACGGATTGCCCTTAAAAAGAATGCGATGCCACATGCACAAAGTGCTGTAGCGGAAGTCATTAAATCTTCGTTTATTTTTACAACAGAACCAACCGTTTCGAACATTTTTGTCACATCCACAATATTTTCATCCGAGGCATTATCACTGGCTATGCAAGTCATAGATTGTCCGATGGCGATTGCCGTGTTCGGCATTACCCGAATCACCTCTACATCCTCACCCAATTTCTCACGGACAGCAGCGCAGCTCACACCAGAAATTACTGAAATAACCAGGTGTTTAGCCGGATCTATCGATGCATTGATTTCATCTAAAACTGTATTTAACTGTTGTGGCAAAACGGCAAGGATTACAACATCAGCGTTGGCAACGGCTTCTTTATTATTTTTGCTCACTACAAATCCAGCATCTGCGAAAGGTTTTAAATGGTCGGTATTTCTACGGGTAAGCGTAATGTCGATGGCTTTGGCAAAATCGGCTTTCACCAGGCCTTTTGCTAAAGATAAACCGATATTTCCGCTTCCAATGATGGCTATTTTCTTTGTCATGATTACTAATTTTTCCTAAGGATTAATTACACAGATTTTTATTTCAATAGAGCAAGTTTAGCATGATGATTAATGTAATCCAGCTTGGGTTTCAATCTTTTTAACCTCTGTCATTCAATATAATTGTCGTCATTGCGAGGCACGAAGCAATCTTCTTTAACTTTGATTAGAGATTGCTTCGTGCCTCGCAATGATGTAGAGATTAAGCTTCTACTAAATGCTATCTAAGCATCTTCGTTCCAAAAGTTCCATCAGCTAGTTCTGCCAATTCATCTGCTTTGCCAATATAAACGGCAGAAACCCCTTTTTTAATGGCCTCAAAAGCATTATGCAATTTTGGAATCATTCCGCCCTGCACCGTTCCATCAGCTTTAAGTCCTTCAAATTCATCTGCTTTGATTTCTCTAACTACAGAATCATCATCGGTCACATCTTTCAGCACTCCTTTTTTCTCGAAGCAATATACCAAACGCGTTTCATATAAAGCAGACATGGCTACGGCAACTGATGATGCAATGGTATCGGCATTGGTATTTAACAGTTGGGTTTCTCCATCATGTGTAATGGCACACAAAACAGGAACCAATCCGGCTTGCAATAATTTATTTAAGGTTTCGGCAGAAACAGATTTTTCATCCAAATCACCTACAAAACCATAATCGATCTCTTTCACAGGGCGTTTTTTTGCCTGAATGATATTTCCGTCTGCACCGGTTAAACCAATGGCATTGCTGCCCTTGGCTTGCAACTGGGCAACCATATTTTTATTAATTAACCCTGCATAAACCATGGTGACGATTCTTAAGGTTTCAATATCTGTAATCCGGCGGCCATCCACCATTTTCGCTTCAATGCCTAAACTTTCACCCAGTTCTGTTGCGATTTTACCACCACCATGAACTAGAATTTTATCACCGGGCAATGCAGTAAAATCCAGCAAAAACTGATGTAGATTTGCTGAGTTATCGATTACGTTTCCACCAATTTTTATGATTGTAAGTTGTTTCATATTTTTGAACTTAAAGTCTAAAGCAAAAAGGTCAAAGCTTTTATATTTACGCTTTAACCTTTCTGCTTTTATAATTCTTCCAGCATCGCTTTAATTACAGCTTGTGCTGCCCATAAACGATTGCCCGCCTCATGGATGACCAATGAATTTGGTCCATCAAGAATTTCTGAAGATAATTCCAAATCTCTGCGAACAGGTAAGCAATGCATCACTTTCGCATCGTTTGTAAATTTTAGCTTTTCATTGTCCATCATCCAGCCTTCAGGATAATTTAATACTTTACCATATTCCTTATAGCTGCTCCAGTTTTTCACATATACATAATCAGCTCCGGCCAATGCCTCCTCAATATTATACTGAATATCAGCACCGTTAGTAAAATCTGCTGAAAGTTCGTAGCCTTCAGGCTGAGCAATAGTGAAATCGATCATTCCTTCTTTCTGTGCTTTACACATCCATTCTGCGAAAGAATTTGGAACAGCCTGTGGCAAAGCCTTTACATGAGGTGCCCAAGCTAAAACCACCTTTGGTTTACGTCCATCAGATTTTTTCAACCAAGTCTCATGAATGGTAATGATATCAGCAAAACTCTGTAAAGGATGACGTGTTGCACTTTCTAAACTAACTACCGGAACAGCACAATATTTAACAAATTTATTGAAGAAATCTTCACTGTAATCTTCTTCACGGTTGTTCAATTTTGGAAAAGAACGCAAGCCTAAAATATCGCAATATTGCCCCATTACTGCTGCAGCTTCACGAATATGCTCGACTGTTGAGCCGTTCATCACTACACCATCCTGTGTTTCTAATGCCCAACCTTCTTTATCCAGATTCATCACCATCACATTCATCCCTAAATTTAAAGCAGCCTTTTGGGTACTTAAACGGGTACGCAGACTTGGGTTCATGAAAACCAATCCTAAGGTTTTGTTTTTACCTAAATCCTGGTGTGCGTATGGATTCGACTTTAATTCAAGCGCATCTTCTACAAATTGTTTGATGCTTGGAACATCGTGTACGGAAGTGAAAAGTTTCATAATAAGGTGTAAGGTTTAAGGTATTGGGTTTAAGGTTTTTTCCCCTCCACCTTTTCTTAAAAATTTCAAAAAAGAAATTAGCATTGCCCTAACTTCATTAATTGATTTGTTTACTTTTTTATAATCTTCTTCGCTTATGTATTTCAATTTTGAAGCACATAAACAACAATAATCTATTTCATTGGTTGATCCCAAGGCTGTATCCAAAAAATGAGCAAAATCTTTATCAGTAAATCTACCACAGCCTTCAACTATGTTTAGTGGTATGGATAACGAGGCTCTGGTGAGTTGAGACGTTAATTCAAACCTTTCTTCTTTTGGAAATTTTGGAGCTATATCTTTCTTAATGAACATATTCATCTCATGTGCTTTTTTCCAAACGTCTAGTTTTTTATAGTCTCTCATAACCTTAAGCCTTATACCCTATACCTTTTACCGCTATCGCAAATGCCACCAAAAATTCATCAGCATGCGCCTTCGTTAGATTTAAAGCCGGCAATAAGCGGATCACATTTGGTTTTGCTTCGCCGGTGAAAATATAGTGGGTGAATAATAACTCTTTTTTAACGTGTGCAAGCTCGGCTGGCAATTCAATGCCGATCATTAAACCACGACCACGCACTTCAACTACTTGCTCAAATTTCTTCAATTCTGTAATCAGATAATTTCCGATTTCTTCAGCATTTTTCATGAGGTTATCTTTTTCCATCACCTCTAAAACCGCTAAGGCTGCTGCACAGGCCAGATGATTGCCACCAAAAGTAGTACCCAATTCCCCATGCCAAGGCTTAAATCTAGGTGCAATTGAAATTCCTGCTATTGGAAAGCCATTACCCATTCCTTTGGCCATGGTGTAAACATCAGCTTCAACACCTGAATAATCGTGTGAATAAAACAAACCTGTACGGCCATAACCACACTGAACTGAATCGGCGATGTAAACTGAATTGTATTCATCGCAAAGTGAACGGATTTTTTGCAGGAAACTTTTTGAAGCTTCTTTAATTCCGCCCACGCCTTGAATACCTTCAATGATTACCGCTGAAATTTCATTTCCATACGCTTTAAAAGTTTCTTCTAATGCAACCTCATTGTTGAAAGGTAAAAAGATTACGTTTTCGGTCTGGTTAACTGGCGCTACAATTTTTGGATTATCGGTTACCGCAACAGCCAATGATGTACGCCCATGGAAAGCACCAGTGAAGGCGATTACTTTCTTCCTTCCATTGTAAAATGAAGCTAATTTTAGCGCATTTTCGTTGGCTTCTGCTCCTGAGTTCACCAAAAACAACTGGTAATCTTTCTTACCAGAAACCTGACCTAATTTTTCTGCCAACTGTACCTGCAGAGGAATTTTAACTGAATTAGAGTAAAAACCAACTTTATTTAACTGCTCAGTTAAGCGATTAACATAATGCGGATGGGTATGACCAATCGAAATCACAGCATGGCCACCATATAAATCTAAATATTTTTGTTCGTTAGCATCCCAAACATTGCTGCCGGATGCTTTTGTAATTTCTATATCGTTAAGAGGATAAACGTCGAATAGTTGCATTTTTTGAGGTATAAGGTTTGAGGTGTAGGGTTTAAGGTTTTTTCCCTGCACTTCTCAAAAATTTTAAAAATGAAATTAGCATTGCCCTAACTTCGTTAATTGATTGGTTTACTTTTAGATAGTCATCTTCACTTATATACTTTAATTCAGAAGCACATAAACAACAATAATCTATCTCGTTGGCAGAACCTAAAGCATTATCAAGAAAATGCGCAAAATCTTTATCTGTAAATCTTCCGCATCCTTCAACAATGTTCAAGGGTATAGATAAGGAAGCCCGAGTAAGTTGTGAGGTCAATTCAAATCTCTCTTCTTTTGGAAATTGAGTTGCAATATTCTTTTTGATGAACATATTCAATTCATGTGCCTTTTTCCAAACGTCAAGTTTTTTGTAATCTCTCATTGTTTTACCTTACGCCTTAAACCCTACACCCTTTACCTTCCTTAAAAGTTCGCCGCCTTTAACTTAAGTCCGGCTGTTTCCTCCAAGCCAAACATTAAGTTCATATTTTGAACCGCTTGTCCGCTGGCACCTTTTAAGAGGTTATCAATAATGCTGATGATAAATAATTTATTACCGTGCTTTTCTAAATGAACCAGCGCTTTATTAGTATTGACAACCTGTTTTAAATCGATATTTCGCCGGCTTACATGCGTGAAAGGATGGCTACTATAATATTCTTCATAAATGGTTTGAGCGTCTTCCAAAGTTAAATCGCTTTCTAAATACATAGAAGCTAAAATACCTCTGGTAAATGCGCCACGTTGCGGAATAAAACTTAAACTATCTGTTAGTGATGGCTGCAACTGCAATAAACTTTCTCCAATCTCATTCAAGTGTTGATGCTCAAAAGCTTTGTAAATAGATAGATTATTATTTCTCCAGCTAAAGTGAGAAGTAGCATTTAAGCCTTGTCCGGCTCCTGTTGAACCAGTTGTCGCATTAATGTGAACTTCACTTTTAATTAAACCTTTTGCAGCTAAAGGCAATAAACCTAATTGGATACAAGTTGCAAAACAACCCGGATTAGCAATGTTTTTGGCAGATTTTATTTTCTCGTGATTTAACTCCGGCAGGCCATAGATAAACTTACGATTTTCGAAATCAGCATTTGCAGTTAATCTAAAATCCTGAGATAAATCGATAATTTTGATGCTTTCATTGATGGGATTAGCGGCCAAAAACTTTTTCGCATCACCATGGCCAACACATAAAAACAATACATCAATATCTCGTGGAATATCACTTACAAATTTTAAATCTGTATCTCCGATTAAATCAGTGTGTACATCAGAAACCAAGTTTCCGGCATTGCTGGTACTATTTACGAAAGCAATTTCAACATTTGGGTGGTTAACCAAAATACGTAACATTTCGCCCCCAGTGTAACCCGCACCACCAATTATTCCTGCTTTAATTTTCATATTTAAAAAGGTTTAGGGTTTGAGGCCTAAGGTTTAAGATTTGGGCGCTTTAACCTTACGCCTTCAACCTTGTACCTCAAACCTCCGAGGCTATGCCTCGTTATTTACTTTATGCCAAATCATAACCTGGTTGCCAAAAATTTTAGAGAAACCTTTTACATCTTCTCCACTCCAGGCATTGTTCATTTCGCCGTAGCTACCAAATTTATTACTCATTAAATCGTGGTTCGATTCAATACCGATAATCTGGAAACGATAAGGTAACAACTCAATAAATACTTTTCCGCTAACTACTTTTTGGGTATCAGCTAAAAAGGCTTCGACGTTCCGCATAATCGGATCGTGGAATTGACCTTCATGCAACCAGTTGCCATAGAAAGAAGACAATTGCTCTTTCCAGCTTAACTGCCATTTGGTTAAAGTGTGCTTCTCTAAAGTATGGTGAGCTTTAATAATTAATACTGGTGCCGCAGCTTCGAAACCCACCCGGCCTTTAATTCCGATGATGGTATCGCCAACATGAATGTCGCGACCAATTCCAAAGGGTTGAGCAATGGCTTGTAATTTTTGAATAGCGTTAACCGGCGCTAAAGTTTCACCATCAATAGCAACCAATTCACCTTTTTCAAAAGTTAACTCGATTTTACGTGCTTCCGTTTCTGAAACCTGCGTTGGCCAGGCACTTTCTGGTAAAGTTTCGTTAGATGTTAAAGTTTCCTTTCCACCTACTGAAGTTCCCCATAAACCTTTATTAATAGAATATCTGGCTTTTTCTGCACTGTATTCTACACCATGTTCTGCTAAATACTCTATTTCCGCTTCGCGGGATAATTTTAAATCTCTAATGGGTGTGATGATTTCAACACCTGGAATCAGGATATTAAAAATCATATCAAAACGTACCTGATCGTTACCAGCGCCGGTACTTCCGTGAGCGACATAATCGGCACCTACTTTTTTAACATAATTGGCAATTGCCGTAGCCTGACTCACGCGTTCTGCACTCACAGAAAGCGGATAAGTTGCATTTTTTAATACATTGCCGAAAATCAGGTATTTAATGCAATCATCATAATAACTTTTAGTTTCATCTACCACAGCATGTGAAGCTACACCTAAGGCATAAGCCCTTTTCTCAATCTCCTGCAATTCTTCATCAGAAAAGCCACCCGTATTTACAATTACTGAATGAACTTCTAATCCACGATCTTGTGCTAAATAAATACAACAAAACGAGGTATCAAGACCTCCGCTAAAGGCTAAAACAACTTTCTTCTTCATTATTTATGAAATAATAGGGTAAATAAAAACATTAATGCCTTTAAGCCAGATTTTGGCTTAGGCTTTACAACTAAATGCTGCTTTATCCGCATAAAGCGCTCGTATAATCTAGGTTTCTTCTGTAACTCTTCTGCGAATTTCTTTGCAGCATCATGCTTTTGAGTAGCAGGATCGTATAACATGGCAGTACACATGCAGTTTTTACGTTCCTTCATTTTCAAAATATCGAAATTGACGCAGCTTTGGCAGCCTTTCCAAAATTCTTCATCCTGTGTTAGTTCAGAATAGGTAACAGGCTCATAACCCAAATCGGAGTTAATTTTCATTACTGCCAAACCAGTTGTTAAACCAAAGATTTTCGCTTTGGGATATAAACTTCTAGACAGATCAAAAACTTTTTCTTTAATGGCGTGGGCTAAACCTGCCTTTCGAAATTTAGGAGAAACGATTAATCCGGAATTTGCCACAAACTGACCATGGCTCCAGGTTTCAATATAGCAGAAGCCAGCCCATGCACCATCTTTATGGAAAGCGATAACCGCTTTACCTTCGATCATTTTACCAGCAACATAATCTGGAGAACGCTTTGCAATACCGGTGCCACGTGCCTTCGCAGATTCGGCCATCTCGGTTACAATTTCTTCTGCAAATACACGATGTTCAGGAAGTGCAACCTGCACTATAAATTCGTTAATATCCATTCGTTTTCTAACGAAAAATTATAAGTATT
>Ga0308159_1001538_pt1 | contig 32458 bp, 35 predicted proteins | sample PhyCR1_FD_201040 | JGI IMG/M metagenome (GOLD analysis project Ga0308159, IMG submission 201040) | Phyllosphere microbial communities from UC Gill Tract Community Farm, Albany, California, United States - DLSLC.R1 | ecosystem: Host-associated > Plants > Phyllosphere > Unclassified | place: USA...
CCACATTCGGCACTGAATTATCTGACGCCATCAGAGTTTGCAGCACGGTGGCGAAATGGAAAATGTGAAGGTAAACAAACCGACATTACTAACTGACGGTTGTATCTAATCCTGGGGGCAGGTCAAACTTTCTCTTAGTTCTATAGCAATTTGTTGCGAAGCGATGGCAATGGCTGAACAGCTAAAGCCCTTCACCGATGTGGAAAAAGAAAATACTTTTGTTATGGCTACGGCAGAAACAGAAGATGACTTTTACACCATTATTTATAAGTATCTGCAAAAACACCAAAAGGATGGAGATGAGGTCACAGAACTCAAAGATAAGTTAGGTGTGTTGGTAAAAGAAACACCGCCGTTAAGACTGTTTAGAAAACTTCCGACAAATAGTGCTTATAACATTTCAAAGTTCTTTGGTTTGCGGGGGGGTGGTTACCCCTTAAAGAAAATGTCGATGGGCGGGCACAGTCTGGTTGAGGAGGTTTTTTATCTGCTCAAATCAGGTCCAGGTAAGGCTGGCGTACTTTGCGCTTACGGTAACCTCAATAATCCGGACGTGCTAAATACGTTTAGAAAAATGGATCTTATATCCACCGGGAAGGGGCATCTGGATAAAAGCGCAGGTATCAGACCAACACAAGGTCTTGTGAGTCTGGTGGTAGAAAAAACAATCTCTGCTCATCCTCCTTTAGCTGAGGTTTTTTATGCAGATAGCGTATTTGCGAACACAATGTTTGCTTCTGAGTCGGACTGGTCGTGTCTCTACAGTCGTCTCGTATCTCGAATAGAGATTAAAGACCCGATAGTTGTCATGTACGACAACGGTGCACCAGATATAGGTGAAATTGAAGAAGCGGCGATTAAACGCTATTTTCCGCAGCATGCTATTCGTCGCTATTGTCCGATTACAGGCTATGCCGCCAGTACCAGTGGTATTATTAACATTATTATGGCGCTTGCCGATCCCAGTATTCAGTCTGGCAAAAATATTATTATTAACAGTGTTGGTGCAGGTGTTGGGTGCGGATTAATCGTAATTAAAAAACACTGAACATAGTATAAATTGGCAGGAGTGTTCTATGAAAATCAGGGTGGTAATCACTGCCTTTGGTGCCTGTACGCCGTTGGGGAATGATTATGAAGAGATTAATTCTCACCTTCGTGACAGTATATCGGGCATCAGAATTATTAAAAAATTTAATACGTCAACATTTAAAAGTAAATATGCTGGCTTGCCTGAACTTGGTGGTAGGGTTTCAACAGGAATAAGTGGTCGCACAATTTATGATGAAATATACTTAAATATCGCCTTAGATGAGATTATATCACATCGGGGATTCAGCCTTAAGGCTGAACATGGTAATACGGGGTGTTTTATAGGTACAGATGAGCCTGTAGGAGATCTCTTGCAAAGTATAAATATGGCTGCAGGGTTGAAAAAAAATGAAGCGGGTGAATATGTGAACCTGTCTGAGTTGTACGCAGAGCATTACCGGATTAATGACTTCTTACGTTACGACCCGACAAATGTTTTACGGCATATCCACAGGAAAATCCCCTTCCGGGGGCCTAGTGCGATACATCTTGGGCTATGCTCTGCATCTTTACAGGCAATAGGTATGGGGTTCAAAAGTGTGGCGAATGGCAGAGTTGAAAGGGCCATTGTTGGGGGTGTTTCAGCTAAAGTTTCGGGGGAACACTATATCGGTCTGGAATCAGTTGATGTCATTAATACTGATCAACAACGCCCTGGCGCAGCATTATCTCGTCCGTTTGATAAAAAAAGAGCCGGTTACGTGCCTGCAGAGGGGGCTGTATTGTTTCAGCTGGAATCTCTCGAAAGTGCCCTGAAGCGGGGAGCAAAACCTTTGCTTGAAATTGTCGGTTATGGGACAAGTATGAACGCTTCTCATATTGTCAAACCACATCAGGATTCTGTTGAAATGATTATGTCGATGCATCGGGCTATGGAGGATGCGGGGATCAGGCCCGAGGACGTTGATATGATCAACGCACATGGGACGTCCACGGTGCTCAATGATTTTCACGAGTCACAGGCAATCAGGAAATTGTTCAATCATCCTGTTCCAGTTACGGCAAATAAATCTCTCCATGGCCATATGATCGCCGCTGCCGGTGCAATGGAAACCTTAAACACACTTATTGCTATGAATGAGAATTACATTCCCGGAACTCTTAATCTTGATAATAAAGATGAAGAATGTGAAATCAATATTACACGGGAAACACGCTACCAGCAGACACGCTACTGCCTGAAAAATTCTTTTGGTATGGGAGGATTAGCCGCCTCTGTATTGTTTCGCGCTACAGCACGTGCTGGAGAGGTTTTATGAATTTATCAGACCACACTCCTTTTGTTTCTTCCCAGATAAACACAGTAATGAATGTTAAAATAAAAGAGGGGCAAAATCGGCCAATCATTGCAGACTATCAAGATTATATTAATAATTTAAGCTGGATTGAGCGTTTTCTCTCCGACAGGGGGAGCAATGCTGTAGTTCAGTCCATGCATGGCTATTTTATTATTTCACCCCACAATGAGAAAAACATTGGAGGTTTATCAAAGCATAGTACTTATAACGCTCCGGAATATGATGAGGAAAAAAAACAGGTGATATCGATGCTGAAGAGCATATGCGAGGATACCATCTCTATAGCCAATTGTGTTCGCGCGGCAAATCTGGATAACAGATATGAATGGTTAAATCATGCACTGGAGTATACTGAACTCACCCTGTACCCAATGGGACACTACCGTGATATGGACGATGCGGAAAAGATGTTTTCATTATTATTGCAATGCCGCCCAGGTGCTGTCATTGGTAACGTTGATCAACAGACTTTTTTTGCACATCTGGTAAGTGAAGAACAACAATCCTATGAATACAATGCCATTATTTATGACGAACTAATAGCCTCGCTAAAATATTTAATCTCACATGAAAGTGCGACAGTTAAAAAATATTCCTTGTGCTATATTTCTGAAATAGGAATATTCGGGACAGGCCAAAGAGTAGAGTCAGTGATTGATATTAAGTTGCAGGATAGTCTTTTTTATGAAGTCGAGAGTAGTGGTGAGTTATTGGTGACCTCTTTTAATATACCCGTTTACTTAAGGCAGCATACCGGACTATATGGTGAAATTATTTATCGATCACATGAGTATCATTTTATCATTAATGTTTCTAATTTTAATTAAACAGGATCTCTTATGTTAGTCATCATAGAAAATACACCCCGCTGGGTATTTGCTGTTTTTTTTGTCACACTATATTACTGTATCATAGCCTGCTATCGTCGTGAAATAGATGTAAATAAATTGCTGCTATTGCCAGGTGTTTTTATCGGGCTATCTTTATGGAGTATTTTTCAATACAACGAACCGGGGAAAATGCTATTCATTTGGGGTGTGGGTTTTATTTGCAGCTCAATTGCAACTTTTCATTTTGTCAGTAAGGTTCTTATCACTCCGGGGAAAAAGGATAAGACGATAAGCATACCTGGCACAAGCTCTGTATTAATCGTCTTTTTGATCTACTTCTCCGTCAGATACTATGTAGGATACGAAGAAGCGATACGAGGTATTCAGGGGATCAACACCGTACAACTAATTATTACGGCGCTGGCATCAGGTCTCACTGTCGGGTTTTACACAGGAAGGGCATTACGCATCTATCTAAGATATCGTGAGTTTTTAACAACCTCAGTGGAGTCATAGCCGATGAAAACTTCCGGGGATGAAATATCTCCTCCTTATTTGCAAATGCTAACATCAATAGTTAGGTTACACGACGGCGGTATAACAGCCAAAATTGCTAATATTCAGCAATATCTTCATCATTACAGCAATGAAGTCATTCTGATGGAGTCTTTAAATCAGCTTGCTGTTAATAGCACCCGTATTGTACAAGGCGTGAACTCTTATTCTGGAAGATTTCTTCCGGCGATAATGAGTGATATTTGTGTAATACCTGTTTTAACAATTAATTATTTATACAGTGAAGCGAAAAAAATACATAATGGTGCCCAGGTTAAAGTATATGCCATCGGTCATGGTGGCGAAAAAAATTCGCTGGGTTGTATTACTGTTATGAGAATAAATAAATGAATGTCATTATTCCCTGGCTTTTATATCCATGGTTCACAGACTGGTTTCAAAGTAAAACAATAGCACTACTAATAACCATAGTGATAATTTTATTGTTGTGCTTTAAGCATCTCCGCGAAGGATATATTATAGACTGGTCTGTCCTGATTACTTTTTTGGTGCTATTCGCTCTGGAGGGGACACATCATCATTTGCCTGACGATGTGGTTCGTACTATGTCATTCAGTTTTCTTTTTATTGGTTGTCTGTTCACCATAATAGCCGGGAAACCATTCACTGTTAAATATGCCAAAAAACAAGTCGAAGAGGAATATTGGGAGCATGAAAGTTTTCAGCTGGCAAACAGTAAAATATCTTTGGTCTGGTGTGTGGCATTTTTAGTGAACTCTGTGATTTCTTTTTGGGGGTATTTTAATTTACAGGTCGGTGGTGTTGTGCTTATAGTAACCTACTTAATCATGCTGAGTGCTTCTGTTTTTACTTTCATTTACCCAAAAATTCTGTCCGCGAGGTATTAGTTTTATATGCAAAGCATACTTAATATCAGTGATGTTAATGCTGATCGGGTACATCTCCGGGCATTAATTGTTATTAATAGCCAGCACCATATTTTTGAAGAGCATTTCCCTGAGATGAAAATTGTACCCGGTGCTGTCATTGTCGGATTTATTGCTCAATGCATAAAGGTCCACTTCTGGAAATACACAGGAATATCTTCTTTTATCACTCTCAAAAAAATTGTTTTTTTAAAACCTTTATTAAGTCACTGTTATCCACGTATTGACTTGAGTATATCCGGAAAAGCAGGTTATGCAGAGGTGAAATTTATTATAGAGGATGAAACAGGGCGTTTTTGTCAGGGTGTTTTTCAATCCAAAGGGGAATCATGATGAGTCATCTGGCGGTAGTGACGGGGGGGACGAAAGGAATTGGTGCAGCCATTGTAGAAAAACTTATTGATAAAGATTACAAAGTAATTTGTACCTATCATCGTGACGCTGCAGCAGCGCAGCGTTTGCAGGCAAGATTCGGGGACGCGGTGACGGTGGTTTCAGCAGACTGTAGCTTGCCTGTGGGGGTTGCAAGTTTAATGGCGACAATTACTGCGGCAGGTACTCCAGATATTTTGATCAATAATGCCGGTATTACCGGTGATTCGCTGTTACTAAATCAAAACTACGACGCCTTTATGCATGTGTTTAATTCCTGTTTTCTGGGAGTCGTTCAACTCACCCAAGCTTTGATGCCACTTATGCTTGCGAAACGTCATGGTAATATCGTCAACATAAGTTCTGTTGCCGCTCAAAAGGTAAAATCTGGAAATTGTAGTTATGGTTGTGCAAAAGCGGCAATTGAACGGTATACGCGGGGTCTGGCGTTGGAAACTGCAAGGTTTAATATACAGGTTAATGCTGTCGCTCCGGGATTTGTCGATACAGATATGTTTCGTCAGTTTGCTGGTGATAATGTCGGTAATATTATCAAGTCAATCCCTGGCCGAAAAATTCATCCCGCTGATAAAATTGCAGAGGTTGTATTACGTCTTGCCTTACGAGAAATTGATACCACAGGCAGCATAATTAATATCGGTTATGGTGAAAATATTTAAGTCAATGTTACATAAATTTAATCTCTATAGGATATAGACATGGGTGATTTTCATTCTGAAGGTCATTGGCGGGATTCTTATATTAAAAGAACAGGTATCAAAGAAAAAAATGCCATCAGTAGTCATTTCCTGAAGCATGTGCATGAATGTCATGTACAGAAAATTTCCTTTGAAATGTTGGATTGTTTTCTTGGAATTGATCCTGAGTTCAATATAAATAAAATAATCAACAAAGTAATTTATGATAACAGAGGGGGAGGGTGCACTGACATGAATGGGGTGTTTTCAGAGTACCTGTCATTATCAGGATTTAATGTGTCAAGAATAATGTCCTGTGCATGGAATCCCATAAAGAAACACAATACTTTCACGCATATGGCTGTCATTGTTGAAGTCGATGATGCGCGCTGGTTTTGCGATGTAGGATATGGTTATCGGGGGCCGGTCTGGCCAATAAAACTTGCGCATAATAACATCAATGTCCAGGGTGTTCACCGTTATCGGGTATTCAGGAAAGATAATGGGTCATGGCAGATAGACTACTTAAAAAATAATAACTGGCAATGCATGTATTTGTTTCGTGATATATCCCACTCATGGGAGGATTTCAGGGTCAGCCAGTTTTATAATTACAAATCACCGGATGCATTATTCCGTAAAAACCTTTATATAGCCAGGCCAACCTTGTCAGGAGGGGTTTTTATATTAGGTGATAAATTAATTTCTTTGAAACAGGAAACAAAAACCACAGTGATGCTGAATAGTGTGAATGAAATAATCGAGGTCCTCAGGCAGCAATTTTATATTGAACTGAGCGACTCAGTGAAAAAATTATTACAACATTCTAAAAGCCGATTACTTACAAAGGAAATGATATGAAAAGGTGTCTGCTAACGAATCCAATTGCTAATGGTTCACTGCTGGCTAAAGCCTTGGTCGCGCGAGGTGTTGAGTGTTACGCTATTATTGAAATGGATAAGGTTGCCCTTATAGAAGGTCTTAACAAGGCGAAAAAAGATGAATTTGATACTTCGTACTATCGTGACATATTTCTTGATACAGCGAAGCTTCCAGAAAATATAGAGTTTGATGCGATTATTCCGGGGAGTGAACATGGTGTCTATCTCGCCGATGTCTTGGCCAGTCGATATGGTTTACCCGGAAATCCCCCCCTTACTTCACATCGAAGACGATGCAAAGATGCCATGCAGCAGGCTTTGAGTGAAGCGGGTTTAAACAATATGGCTTCCATCAGCATTACTGAGGAAAGTGATATTGATGCCATCCTGACCGGGTGGACACAGTTTCCGTGCATTGTTAAACCCCAGTCTGCTGCAGGCTGTGAAGGCGTGAATCTTTGCAGCACGCAAGACCAACTGGAGCAGGTAATTGCCGAATTACCGTGGGGAAGTTTTTCAACAACGTGGACATATAACGACACTTTTTTATTGCAGCCTTTCATTGCCGGAGATGAATATGTCGTGGATTTGGTTGCAACAGAGAATGGATATGTGACATCTGCTGTTTGCCGTTACATTCGTGGTGATGAGTTGGGTATTGCTGATTCCCCTTTTGTGAAAAAATTTTCTCTCATGCTCCCTATTGATACGGCAAAGTCCCTGGCGCTAATTGATTATGCGAAAGCTGCAGCGGCGGCACTCGATATTCAAATCGGACCTGTCCATATGGAAATCATTGACTCACAGAATGGGCCAGTTATGGTGGAGGCTGGGGCCAGATTACACGGGACTATCGCACCCGCTTTATTAGAGCATTGTTATCAGAATACCGTTTTTGATCAGATCTACGAATGCTATTTTTCCGAAAAAAAGGAACAATTGCAGGATGCCATCTTTATCAGGCCTGGTATAGTCACGGATATTCTTAGTGTTCGTTCTGGGGTATTTCCTGTTGCCAGAGTTGAATTGGCAAACAAGCTGAAGAAATTCCCAGGATTTATTGATGCAATAATATTACTTGATCAGGGTGAGCGTTATGAACTGACGTCCACGTTAATCGCATCCCCTCTGAGCGCATGTTTTAGTGACGATAATATCTCTGTGCTAAGCCAGTCTGTAGAACGTTTTGATAACGCCATGCAGGATTTTCTCGACAATGTTATTTTGTCCAGAAAAAACTGGAGAAATATTAATGACATTTATCAGGCATTGCTACATTAAAATTAAGGATATGCGATGACGCCTTTAAGTCATTTTGATGTGGATAAATTCAACCATATGGTTGCTATTTACCGGGAGCAAGGTTACTCATTAAATTTACCTGATGTTAAAAGTTATGATGATTTCTCTACAAATTATCCTTATCAAGGCAAAGCGCAACTTTCTCAGATGGTTGCCTCTTTGCAGAAACAAGATATCTTGAATCAGTGCTATATGATCTCTACTTCAGGCTCAAGTGGTAAGCCGGTAATTTTTGGGAATCGTATTTTACATTCTGTTGACTATGATTCTTATCCATTTGATATCAGGCGTTTGTTAGAAAAAAATATCTTCAACGCTACAGATGTTGTTTCTAATATGTTAGTTCCCGGTTGTTTCGGTTTTTTATATGAGGGCTTATCGAGAATACTTTATTATATAGGTGCAACGGTGCTGCCAGTAGGGAGATTCGATAAACAATCTTCTCTGGAAAAGACTTTATCTGTTATGGAAACATCACAGGTTAATACTCTTATTGCCACTCCTGCCGGTGTTATGCAATTGGTGCAGTATTACCGGGATCACAACTATACCTTTCCGGTTAAAAAAATTGTTTATATTGGGGAGATGTTCCATTCCCATAAACGCGACCGGGTGAGGGAGTGTTGGCCGCAGGCTGAGTTTTATGGTCTCTATGGCACCAGTGAAACCGGTATGATGGGGATCAATTTGCCTGCAATGCCAATCAATGAATATCGTTATCTGGCGAAGTGGTTTTTTGCGGAAACTGATGAGACGGGAAAACTGTATATAACAGACCTGCGCGGATCACTGATTCCTATCATTCGCTACCATGTGGGTGATACCGCGCAACCTGTTAAAGAGATCAGCAAAGATATTTCCTCTTTTGTGCTCGGTGGACGCAGTGACAGTGGTTTTAATATCTGTGGTAATTTGATCTCAGCGACAAAAATCAAAGCGAATATAGGAAAATTCTTTTCAAATCAGTCTGAAGTGCAATTTGTCCTTAGCAATACGAACAATGGTATGGATTTACTGGTTGTTAATATTTCTTATGATAAAACTGAAGATCAATCTCAGGCTCGTGATCACGTTATGAAATGCCTGTATTCAGACTATTTATTCTATGAGGGGGTCGCCAGGAATAGTATTAAAGTTGATGTTGTTTTTACTGAGTTCTTAGAGCTATCAAATAGAATGAAATATCCTTTGGTAGTGGATAAGCGACATTAATTATTAATGCGAAACGTGGGTGATTTGAGACTATTTATCAGGTTTTAACAGCGTGAACCTGCGTCACCAAGGATTTAAATTATGAGTTTTCTTACCGGTAAACGCATTCTTATCACAGGTGTTGCCAGCAACCGTTCTATCGCATTTGGTATCGCTGAGGCAATGCATCGTGAAGGTGCTGAACTTGCATTCACTTACCAAAATAATAAGCTGAAATCACGGGTGGAAGGTTTCGCTGCCAAATTTGGGTCTGACATTGTATTGCCCTGCGATGTAGGTGAAGATGCCAGCATCGAGGCGCTTATTCTCAGGCTTGCCAAAGTATGGCCGAATTTTGACGGTCTGGTGCACGCCATCGCATTCGCCCCCAGTGAACAGCTGGACGGAGACTATGTCAGCGTCGTCACCCGTGAAGGTTTCGCCACGGCCCATGACATCACCTCCTATAGTTTTGTTGCACTGGCTAAAGCTTGCCGCCCCATGCTGAACCTGAATTCCTCACTAGTCACCCTGACATATCTCGGTTCCGAACGCGCCATCACTAATTATAATGTCATGGGGCTCGCCAAGGCATCTCTGGAAGCCAATACACGGTATATGGCGAATGCCATGGGGCCACAGGGAATACGGGTCAACGCCATTTCCGCAGGGCCGATTCGCACGCTGGCTGCTTCTGGCATCAAAAATTTTAAGATGATGTTAGCCCACTATGAATCGATTACCCCAATTCGGCGCACTGTGACTATTGAAGATGTAGGCAAAACTGCCGCATTTCTATGTTCTGATTTATCTTCGGGGATCACCGGAGAGGTGATCCATGTTGATGGGGGTTTCAGTATTGCCTTAATAAACTAAATTCAATTATGACTTCTGAAAATAAAGATCTATCAAGTGTTTTTTAGCATACTTATTTTATTTTGTAGTGGCATAGTGAATTTGGCCACCTGAACAGAGGTGATATCATCGCCTCATAGTCAAAAACAGGTGACATTATGTCCGGACGTAACAGACGTAACAGACGTAACAGACGTAACAGACGTAACAGACGTAACAGACGTAACAGACGTAACAGACGTAATTTTAGCCCAGATTTAGTAATGGAGTGGCCCAGCTTAATTTATTTGACGATAATGCTCTACGAACAAACAGCGTAGCTTTAATGGAGGCTATCGATAAGTAAAATAACTCTGGAAAAGGAAAGGTCTGGTTTGCAGGGCAGGGAATCGAAAAAAGCTGGGCTATGAAACGGGAGATGCTTTCTCCCGCTTACACAACCCGATATTCAGGCTTACCAGTGGCGAAGTGAAGCTATTTAGGTAAATCACCAGAGAAGGGAACAGTCTCTGGTGAATGTCACTCAAGTTCACCGCGCCCGCGAAAATCAGCGATAGCGTCTTCGATGACTTGCTGACTTAAGTAAGGTGCATCAACAATCATTCGCAACCCTAATCCATAAGCGTAATCAGGTTAAAAATTATAACCACAGTGAATGGCAGGAGGAACGTTAATCACTATTTCAAGCTCTCGTTTTTCAACAAACCCAAAAATGTGAGGTCACCGAAAACATCATATTTGCATGCTTCGCGGCATACTAATGTATGACTAACTATTTTCCCCTGAGAATTATAATTAGGCCATGTATTTATTTTAAATTCATTTTCACGTTCTTGCTCACTTAACATCTCGCAGGCTTCGTCGAATGCACGGAAGTGATACACATCTCTGAAAGCCATCTGTGCGATGATAATTTCCGCATTCCAAAAGTCAGCAGGATCTAATCCGGTGAAATAGATATCACTCCACTCCAAAATACGATCAGTTTTATCGTCAAACTGAGGAAAGTCACACTCATCATAAAATATGCCACCGCAGCGGTGACGTTCATTATGGATAAGTTTTTTAGATGTACCACTTTCTGACGGCGACTACGTCGTGAAAGGGAGGAAAAAATGCGGTGTTTACGATGATAACACATAAAGGCCCTCAGCAAGCCAGTACTTAGAGATTCCCCTGACTCGACAGAGTGTGCCAAAGGAAATGTAGTCCCTCCGGTTTTTAGTACCACCGCCAATGAGGATCTCCGGCCAGTTTTTGCCTCGCATAGATAACGGGCGGCATATCACCCAGTGAGCTATGCGGACGTTCTTCGTTATATTCTGCGCGCCAGTCTTCTGTTAGCACACGGACTTCTGACAGTGTTCTGAGCAGATACATATCGAGTATTTCTGTTCGTAGAGTTTTGTTAAATAGCTCAATAAATCCGTTCTGCATTGGCCTGCCTGGCTGAATAAAATCGAGTATCACGCCGTGCAACTCTGCCCATTCAGCTAAAGCAGCGGCTGTAAGTTCTGGCCCGTTATCGCTGCGTATAAATGCCGGATAGCCTCTTTCAGCACTTAACCGCTCCAGGATGCGTACAACGCGATGAGCAGGTATATCCAAATCAACTTCGATTGCCAGCGCTTCCCGATTAAAATCATCGACGACGTTAAATAACCTGAATCGCCGCCCGTCGATCAGGGCATCGCTCATAAAATCAACTGACCAACAGTGGTTCATTTTATGCGGAATAACCAACGGCTGTGGATGCCTGTTAGGTAAGCGTTTTATTCTTTTACGCCGAAGGTTCAGTTTTAATAATCGGTAGATCCGGTAAACCCGTTTTGCATTCCACAGTAATCCTGCCTGGCGTAACTTATTGAACATGAGGCCAAAACCATAAGCCGGATACTGATGCGCCAATTTTTGCAGTGCCTCGACCACGGGCAGATCCCGTGCCGTGTTCGGGGAATAATGCACCAGGCTTCGCCTTATACCGATAATCTGGCACCCGCGTCGTTCGCTGGCCTGATGTTCCGTCATGACGTAACGCACCAACACACGCTTTTCGGGCACCGCTAAAGTTTTTTTGAAACAACATCCTTAAGAATTTCATGATCTAAGCTCAAGGAGGCATACATCTGCTTTAATCGGCGGTTTTCCTCTTCCAGCTCTTTCATTCGTTTGATATCAGAGGACTCCATACCGCCGTATTTAGATTTCCAGTTGTAATAGCTGGCTTCCGACACGCCGTTTTCGCGGCACACATCCTTAACGTGCCGACCCCCTTCAACTTCTTTTAGAACTCGCAGGATCGGAGTTTCAGTGAAACGAGCTTTCTTCATGATGAGCCTCCTTTGGTTGTATTTTAACCAGAGAACTCTATCAAGCAGTAAGACTAAATTCAGGAGGGACTACAGCCGGATCTCAGACTGGGCATCGGACTGCGTTTTAGTAGTTGATGAATCAGGGCCATACTTTTTTACCCAGGCATAGAGGCTGTGCGTGGTGATATCAAGACGGGTGGCGACGCTTGCGATGGAATGGCCGCGATCAACAACCTGTTTGACCGCTTCAATTTTGAACTCTTCAGGATAATGTTTACCGCTCATGAGCACATCTCTTTTAAGTCATTTTAAATGACTCGGAGGTGTCTGTTAAACCCGTGGCGATTCAGTTTAATAAAGAAAATATATTACTCATGTTGCTTATTCCTTTAAAAAAGCAGAGTGACAATATCTGACTTCTGAAGCTGGCTGATATCTTTAAGGCTTTTACCTGACTGGAAAGAGAGATGATGCTGACCTTTACACACAAATGTCCCCGGAACCCGCTATCTGTTTGTTTGTTTGTTTTACAACAAACTGTACGCAGATTGTTCTATCTGCTTCTAATGTTGCCACCTTATTAAATTAAAATTCTTTATTTTTCAATGGAATTTAAGTTTTGGCATCGTGGTACAAACACTGCAATGACCTGTACGTCAACTGGACACTACAGGAGAGAAAACGATGGCAATGCGTCAATGTGCAATCTACGGGAAAGGGGGTATTGGGAAATCCACCACCACCCAAAACCTTGTAGCGGCTCTGGCCGAAATGAACAAGAAAGTCATGATTGTCGGCTGCGACCCTAAGGCTGATTCAACCCGCCTTATTCTGCATGCGAAAGCACAGAACACTATCATGGAAATGGCCGCTGAAGTGGGTTCCGTGGAAGATCTGGAGCTGGAAGATGTGATGCAAATCGGCTATGGCGGCGTGCGCTGTGCGGAATCAGGTGGCCCTGAGCCTGGTGTGGGTTGTGCCGGACGCGGGGTGATCACCGCCATCAACTTCCTCGAAGAAGAAGGCGCGTATGTACCGGATCTGGATTTTGTGTTTTACGACGTATTGGGCGATGTGGTATGCGGCGGTTTCGCGATGCCGATCCGCGAAAATAAAGCGCAGGAGATCTACATCGTGTGCTCCGGTGAAATGATGGCGATGTATGCCGCCAACAACATTTCCAAGGGCATCGTGAAATACGCGAAATCGGGCAAAGTTCGTCTGGCCGGGCTGATCTGTAACTCCCGCCAGACGGATCGCGAAGATGAACTGATCATCGCGCTGGCCGAAAAACTTGGCACGCAAATGATCCACTTCGTGCCGCGTGACAACATTGTGCAACGCGCTGAAATCCGCCGCATGACGGTCATCGAATACGACCCGACTTGCGCGCAGGCAGATCAGTATCGTGCACTGGCGAACAAAATCGTCAACAACACCAAAATGGTGGTGCCGACACCGGTCACCATGGATGAGCTGGAAGCCCTGTTAATGGAATTCGGCATTATGGAAGAAGAAGACCTGACCATCGTCGGTCGTACCGCCGCCGAAGAGGCGTGATTTCGTCCCCTTTATCCAGAGATGCACAGACCTGCGGGAATGTGCACCTTTTCAGGCAATCAGCGGAGTCTTTATGACCAGTGAAACACGCGAACGTAACGAGGCGTTGATCCAGGAAGTGCTGGAGATCTTCCCCGAGAAGGCGCTTAAAGATCGTAAGAAACACATGATGACCACCGACCCGGCGATGGAATCTGTCGGCAAGTGTATTGTCTCAAACCGCAAATCGCAGCCGGGCGTGATGACCGTGCGAGGCTGCGCTTACGCCGGTTCCAAAGGCGTGGTCTTTGGCCCGATCAAAGACATGGCACACATCTCCCACGGCCCGGTTGGTTGCGGCCAGTATTCCCGTGCCGGACGCCGTAACTATTACACCGGCTGGAGCGGCGTAAACAGCTTCGGCACCATCAACTTCACCAGCGATTTTCAGGAACGGGACATCGTATTTGGCGGCGATAAAAAGCTCGACAAATTGATCGACGAACTGGAGATGTTGTTCCCGCTGACCAAAGGCATTTCGGTGCAGTCGGAATGTCCGGTCGGTCTGATCGGTGATGACATTTCTGCCGTCGCCAAAGCCAGCAGCGCCAAAATCGGTAAGCCGGTCGTGCCGGTACGCTGCGAGGGTTTCCGCGGAGTGTCGCAGTCGCTCGGTCATCATATTGCTAACGATGTCATCCGCGACTGGGTGCTGGATAACCGCGAAGGCGATGAATTTGAAACCACGCCTTACGACGTGGCTATTATCGGCGACTACAACATCGGCGGTGACGCCTGGGCCTCACGTATTCTGCTCGAAGAAATGGGGCTGCGCGTGGTGGCGCAGTGGTCCGGCGACGGCACGCTGGTGGAGATGGAAAACACCCCGAAAGTCGCGCTCAATCTGGTGCACTGCTACCGCTCGATGAACTACATCTCCCGTCATATGGAAGAAAAACACGGCATTCCGTGGATGGAATACAACTTTTTTGGCCCGACCAAAATTGCGGAATCTCTGCGCGAAATCGCGGCGCGTTTTGACGATACCATCCGGAAAAACGCCGAAGCGGTGATTGAAAAATATCAGGCGCAAACGCAGGCGGTGATCGACAAATACCGTCCGCGTCTGGAAGGCAAAAAGGTGCTGTTGTATCTCGGCGGTTTACGTCCGCGCCACATCATCGGGGCGTATGAAGATCTGGGAATGGAAATCATCGGTACCGGCTATGAATTCGGTCATAACGATGACTACGACCGCACCTTACCGATGCTCAAAGAAGGCACGTTGCTGTTCGATGACCTGAGCAGTTATGAGCTGGAAGCGTTCGTTAAAGCGCTGAAACCGGATCTTGTCGGGTCAGGCATCAAAGAAAAATACATTTTCCAGAAAATGGGCGTGCCGTTCCGCCAGATGCACTCCTGGGATTATTCCGGCCCTTATCACGGCTACGACGGTTTCGGCATTTTTGCCCGTGACATGGACATGACGCTGAACAATCCGGGCTGGAGTCAGCTGACCGCCCCCTGGTTGCAATCGGCCTGACAGAGACGACAAACATTCCGTCAGTTCACAGATTTGTGGCGCGGAAGGAGAGAAACATGAGTCAAGATCTTGGCACCCCAAAATCCTGTTTCCCGCTGTTCGAGCAGGATGAATACCAGAGTATGTTTACCAACAAACGCGCGCTGGAAGAAGCACACGGCGAGGCGAAAGTGCGGGAAGTGTTTGAATGGACCACCACGCAGGAATATCAGGATCTGAACTTCTCGCGTGAAGCGCTGACCGTCGACCCGGCGAAAGCCTGCCAGCCGTTAGGCGCGGTGCTTTGCGCGCTGGGTTTTGCCAACACGTTGCCGTATGTCCACGGTTCACAAGGCTGTGTGGCGTATTTTCGTACCTATTTTAACCGTCATTTCAAAGAGCCGGTGGCCTGTGTTTCCGACTCAATGACCGAAGATGCCGCCGTTTTTGGCGGAAATAACAACATGAATGTCGGTCTGGAAAACGCCAGCGCGCTGTACAAGCCGGAAATTATTGCTGTCTCCACCACCTGTATGGCGGAAGTGATCGGTGATGACCTGCAGGCTTTTATCGCTAACGCCAAAAAAGACGGATTTGTGGATGCCGGTATGCCAATCCCGTATGCCCATACACCGAGTTTTCTGGGCAGTCATGTCACCGGCTGGGACAACATGTTTGAAGGCTTCGCCCGTACCTTTACCACCGACGCCACGCGGGAATATCAGCCGGGCAAACTCGCCAAACTGAACGTGGTGACCGGTTTTGAAACCTATCTCGGCAACTACCGGGTTATCCACCGCATGATGAGCCAGATGGGGGTCGAATGCAGCGTCTTGTCCGATCCGTCGGAAGTGCTCGACACCCCGGCTGACGGGCATTACCGCATGTATGCCGGCGGCACCACGCAAACCGAAATGCGAGATGCACCGGATGCCATCGACACCTTGCTGCTGCAACCGTGGCAATTGCAGAAAACCAAAAAAGTGGTGCAGGGCGACTGGAATCAGCCGGGTACCGAAGTCAGTGTGCCGATTGGCCTGGCGGCGACCGATGCCTTGCTGATGACGGTAAGCGAACTGACCGGCAAACCGATAGCTGACGCGCTGGCGACTGAACGTGGCCGTCTGGTGGACATGATGCTCGATTCCCACACTTGGCTGCACGGCAAGCGTTTCGGTTTGTACGGTGACCCGGATTTTGTGATGGGCATGACTGCATTCCTGCTGGAACTGGGCTGTGAACCGACCACCATTCTCAGCCATAACGGCAATAAGCGCTGGCAGAAAGCTATGAAGAAAATGCTGGCTGATTCGCCTTACGGACAGGACAGCGATGTGTATGTGAACTGCGACCTGTGGCATTTCCGCTCGCTGATGTTTACCCGTAAACCGGACTTTATGATCGGCAACTCTTACGGAAAATTCATTCAGCGTGACACGCTGGCCAAAGGCGAACAGTTCGAAGTGCCGCTGATCCGTATCGGATTCCCGATTTTTGACCGGCACCATTTGCACCGTCAGACCACCTGGGGATACGAGGGAGCGATGAGCATTCTGACGCAACTGGTGAATGCGGTGCTCGAACAGCGGGATCGCGAAACCATGAAGCTCGGCAAAACCGACTACAACTTCGACCTGATCCGCTAATACCCTCGCCCCGGCACTGAACTGTGCCGGGGCTTTTCTCTTTACCGCCAGGGCGCGTGTCGCCGGGAGGGGCTTATGCCGATGGTTATTTTCCGACTGCGTAATAACAGTCTTTATTGCTATATCGCGAAACAGGATATGGAAGCCAAAGTGGTGCAACTGGAGCATAACCATCCGCAACAGTGGGGCGGATGTGTTTGTCTGGAAGGAGGAAAAACCTATTACGTGGAACCTCAGCCGGGCATTCCGTCGTTTCCCGTCAGCCTGCGGGCAACACGATCAGAACTGTGAGAGGAGTGAATCCGATGTCAAAAGACGATCTGCTGTTCTGGCGTTTATTCGCCGTGGTGCAATTATTCCCGGAAATCCCGCCGCCGGAGGTGCTGTCCTGGCTGACACAGGGCAGTCGCGAAAGTGACGGCAATATCGGGCTGGCGCATTTACAGGCCATGAGTCTGGAAGAACTGGAGGTGACATTTCCGGGAGATGCCGGAAAGGTGACGATCAGCCGCTGGCAGTCGCTGATGAGCTGCCTGCAGGGGCAACTGCCACCGCATCTGACTCTGGCTGAAAATCGCTGCCAGCCACAGCAGTTAAGGGTGGCATTTTCGTCTTTGGACGGCATCACGGTGAACGGTCATTTTGGGCAGTCGCATCTGTTTTTCATTTATGCGTTCGACAGCGACGGGCCGTATCTGATGGCGCTGCGCCGTACGCCGGTATCGCCCGAAGGCGAAGAGTCCAATGAAACCCGTGCGCGGCTGATCAGCGATTGCCATTTGCTGTTCTGTGATGCCATTGGCGGACCGGCAGCGGCGCGGGTCATCCGCCATAATATTCATCCGATCAAAGTGCTGCCCGGCGTGAGCATTGCGTCACAGCTTGCTGCGCTGCAACGCATGCTGACCGAAAACATGCCGCCGTGGCTGGCGCGCCGGTTAGGCAAAAGTAATCCGCTGGAAAACCGTCTGTTCAGTTAACGTCCCTCTGCGGGGCGCGGTCTGCGCCCCGACATCCGTCGTCTCCTTTGTTTTCTTTGTGTCGTTTGTCATAAACACGACAATGAGATCCTGTTTAAAATCAGTAGGTAATCCGCTGGCCTGCTCCTTGCAACCTTCACCCTGATACTTATCTGTCATGACGAGGTTGCGATGAAGGCAAAAGAGATTCTGGCGCTGATTGATGAGCCAGCCTGTGAGCATAACCACAAGCAGAAGTCGGGTTGCAGCCTGCCGAAACCGGGCGCGACGGCAGGCGGTTGTGCGTTTGATGGCGCGCAGATTGCGCTGCTGCCGGTCGCGGACGTCGCGCATCTGGTACACGGCCCGATTGGCTGTACCGGCAGTTCATGGGACAACCGTGGCAGCCGCAGTTCCGGGCCTTCCATCAACCGGATGGGCTTCACCACCGACATGAGCGAGCAGGATGTGATTATGGGGCGCGGCGAGCTACGCTTATTTCACGCCGTGCAGCACATCGTCAGCCATTACCATCCGGTGGCGGTCTTTATTTACAACACCTGCGTACCGGCGATGGAAGGGGATGACGTTGAAGCCGTGTGTCGCGCCGCATCGTCCGCTGCCGGTGTGCCGGTTATTTCAGTCGATGCCGCCGGTTTCTACGGCAGCAAAAATCTCGGTAACCGCATTGCCGGGGACGTGATGGTCAAAAAGGTGATCGGCCAGCGCGAACCCGCGCCGTGGCCGGAAAACTCACCGATCCCCGCCGGACACCGCCACAGCATCAGCCTGATTGGCGAATTCAATATTGCCGGCGAATTCTGGCACGTTCTGCCGCTGCTCGATGAACTCGGGATCCGCGTGCTGTGCAGCCTTTCCGGGGATTCCCGTTTTGCTGAAATCCAGACTATGCACCGTGGCGAAGCCAACATGCTGGTGTGCTCGCGGGCGCTGATCAACGTCGCCCGCAAAATGGAAGAGCGTTACCAAATCCCATGGTTTGAAGGCAGTTTTTATGGCCTGCGTTCCATCGCTGATTCCCTGCGCACGATCGCCGTGCTGCTCAAAGACCCGGATTTACAAGCGCGCACAGAACGTCTGATTGAGCGCGAGGAGGCGGCGACACATCTTGCGCTCGCGCCTTACCGTGCGCGGCTCAGCGGGCGCAAGGCGCTGCTGTATACCGGTGGCGTGAAATCCTGGTCGGTGGTCTCGGCGTTACAGGATTTAGGCATCACGGTGGTCGCGACCGGCACCCGAAAATCAACCGAAGAAGACAAGCAGCGTATTCGCGAACTGATGGGCGAAGACGTGCTGATGCTCGACGAAGGCAATGCCAGAACCTTGCTCGACACCCTCTATCGTTTCGGCGGCGACATCATGATCGCCGGGGGCCGCAACATGTATACCGCGTACAAAGCCCGCCTGCCGTTCCTGGATATCAATCAGGAGCGCGAGCATGCGTTTGCCGGTTATCACGGGCTGGTGAATCTGGCCGAACAGTTGTGTATCACCCTGGAAAGCCCTGTCTGGGCGCAGGTCAACCGTCTGGCGCCGTGGCGCTAAACAGACACATTGTGAGCGATGTTTCGACTCATTGTTTTGGAGACTGTGTATGGCTCAAATTCTGCGTAATGCCAAGCCGCTTGCCACCACGCCTGTCAAAAGCGGGCAACCGCTCGGGGCGATCCTGGCCAGTCAGGGGCTGGAAAATTGCATCCCGTTGGTTCACGGCGCGCAAGGTTGCAGCGCGTTCGCCAAAGTTTTCTTCATCCAGCATTTTCACGATCCGATCCCGTTGCAGTCCACGGCGATGGAATCGACCACGACTATCATGGGCTCGGATGGCAACGTCAGTACTGCGCTGACCACGTTGTGTCAGCGCAGTAATCCAAAAGCCATTGTGATTTTGAGCACCGGACTGTCAGAAGCCCAGGGCAGTGATTTGTCGATGGTGCTGCGTGAGTTTCGCGACAAAGAACCGCGCTTTAATGCCATCGCCATTCTGACCGTTAACACGCCGGATTTTTACGGCTCGCTGGAAAACGGCTACAGCGCGCTGATGGAAAGCGTGATCACTCAGTGGGTGCCGGAAAAGCCGCCGACCGGCATGCGTAACAAGCGCGTGAACCTGCTGGTCAGCCATCTGCTGACGCCGGGGGATCTGGAATTACTGCGCAGCTATGTCGAAGCCTTTGGCCTGCAACCGGTGATCCTGCCGGATTTATCACAGTCGCTGGACGGACATCTGGCGAATGGCGATTTCAATCCGGTCACGCAGGGCGGCACGTCGCAACGCCAGATTGAACAAATGGGGCAGAGCCTGACCACCATCACCATTGGCAGTTCGCTCAACTGCGCCGCCAGCCTGATGGCGATGCGCAGCCGCGGCATGGCGCTGAACCTGCCGCACCTGATGACGCTGGAAAACATGGACAGTCTGATCCGCCATCTGCATCAGGTGTCAGGCCGCGAGGTACCGGCATGGATTGAGCGCCAGCGCGGGCAACTGCTGGACGCCATGATCGACTGTCATACCTGGTTGCAGTCACAGCGTATTGCGCTGGCGGCAGAAGCTGATTTGCTGGTGGCGTGGTGCGATTTCGCTCAGAGCCAGGGAATGCGCGTCGGGCCGGTGATTGCGCCGGTTAATCAGCAGTCACTGGCCGGGCTGCCGGTTGAACAGGTGGTGATCGGCGATCTGGAAGATTTACAAACCCGGCTCGACAGCTACCCGGTTTCATTGCTGGTGGCGAACTCCCACGCTGCACCACTGGCGGAAAAAAACGGTATCGCGCTGGTGCGTGCCGGTTTCCCGCTTTACGACCGTCTCGGAGAATTTCGCCGCGTGCGGCAGGGCTATGCGGGTATTCGCGACACTTTGTTCGAACTCGCTAACCTGATGCAGGCGCGTCATCACATGCTGGCGGCGTATCACTCACCGCTCAAGCAGGTGTTCAGCCTGAGCCCGGTACCGGAGGCCAGCCATGAGGCGCTCTAACCGTTATCTCGATACCGTCAGCGTCACGCAGTGGCCGATGCAGGTGGCATTCGCAAGTTCCGATTATCACCACGTCGACCAGCATTTCGGTGCCAGCACCCGGCTGGTGGTGTACGGCGTAAAACAGGATCAGGTGCAACTGCTGCGGGTGGCGGAATTCAGCGCCGAATCTGGCCATCAGCAGGAAAAAATCGCCTGCCGGATGGCGGCGCTGGAAGACTGCGTGACGCTCTATTGCCTGGCGATTGGCGATTCAGTTTTCCGCCAGTTGCTGGAAATTGGCGTACGGGCGATCAAAGTACCGCAAGACACCGACATCGCGCATTTGCTCAAACAGACGCAGCAACACTGGTCGGCTGCAGAGCGTCAGGTGACGCGCCGCAGCCGCGACCCTGGCCGTTTCGACAAACTGCTGGCGGGGGACGAATGGCAGGAGGAAGACCGCCCGTAACCTTGTGTCACCTGTATGACAAACCTGACAAATAGCGCGACATCTGTGTGGGATTTGATGCGGGCATCAGGGGCTATGTGGTTGAAATAACGCTGATAATGTGACTGGCATCACAATTGCTCAGTAGTCATAAACCCGTACAGGAGGTGACCCGATGATGGTAATTGAACCTGCGGTTTTTGACCGCTTGCTGGCGTTACAGCGGCAACTGTCGCCGCAGGGGGGTGGCCTGCGGATGACATTAGGCGGCGACCCGTGCGGCGGCTGGAAAGTGGGGCTGCACTGGAGCGCGGCCTTGTGGCCGCGTGACCACGTAGAAATGATTAACGGGTTACGCCTGCTGGCGGATCCGCTGCACTGGACGCTATTACAAAATGCCACGCTGTCTGCCGGTGAACAGAACAGCCGCGCCGGAATACGGGTGGTTTTGCCAGCGGCATCCGCTTGTCACTGCGAAAGCGGCAGTTGTACGACATCACCCGAACCGGACTAACCAAAGGGGTTAAAGACATGTGGAATTATTCTGAGAAAGTGAAAGAACATTTTTTTAATCCGCGTAACGCCAAAGTCGTGGATGAAGCGAATGCCATCGGTGACGTCGGTTCACTGAGTTGCGGCGACGCGCTGCGCCTGATGCTGAAGGTGGATCCTGAGACGGAAATTATTCTTGATGCCGGATTCCAGACCTTCGGCTGTGGCAGCGCCATTGCGTCCTCGTCGGCGCTGACCGAACTGATTATCGGCCGCAGCCTGACGCAGGCGCAGCAGGTGAGCAACCAGCAAATTGCCGACTATCTCGATGGCCTGCCGCCGGAAAAAATGCACTGTTCGGTGATGGGGCAGGAAGCGTTGCGGGCTGCCATCAGGTATTACCGTGGCGAAGCGCCGGATGAAGATCATGAAGAAGGCGCGCTTATCTGCAAATGTTTTGCGGTCGATGAAGCGCAGATCCGCCGCGCGGTGCTCGCCAACGGCCTGACCACGCTCGAAGATGTGATCAACTACACCAAAGCCGGGGGCGGCTGCACCTCCTGCCACGAAAAAATCGAGCTGTGTCTGGAAGAAATCCTAAAAGGGCATCCGGTGAAAAACCCGGTGGCGGCAAAAGTCAGGGATGAAAACTGGCTGGCGGTGGAAGAAGTCGTGGCGTCTTTGCGCCCGCACATCAGGGCTGACGGCGGCGACATGTCGGTGGTGCGCGTCGACGGGCAGGACGTGACGGTGGCGCTTTCCGGCAGTTGCAGCGGCTGCATGATGACGGACATGACGCTGGCCTGGCTGCAACAGAAACTGGTTGAGCGTATGGGCCGTTATATGCGCGTGGTCGCCGCCGCCTGACTGGGGAAAAGAACAAACACATCCGCCCGGTAATGAGGAACAGACAATGAAAAATGTGTATCTGGATAACAACGCCACCACCCGCATTGATCCGATGGTGCTGGAAGCGATGATGCCGTATCTGCGCGATTATTACGGTAATCCGTCCTCGATTCATGATTTCGGTGGACCGTGCCGGGTGGGGCTGGAGTGCGCCCGCGAGCAGGTGGCGAGCCTGCTGGGCGCGGCGTATACCAGCGAAATTATTTTCACCTCCTGCGCCACCGAAGCCACGTCGACGGCCATTTACTCGGCCATTGCGCTGGCACCGGAACGCCGTGAAATTATCACCACCGCCGTGGAACATCCGGCCACGCTGGCAGTGTGCGAACACCTTGAGCGTCAGGGTTACATGATCCACCGTATCGGCGTCTCCGAAGAAGGCGCGCTGGATACCGCCCATTATTACGATGCGCTGAGTGAAAACGTCGCGCTGGTCACCATGATGTGGGCGAACAACGAAACCGGCGTGCTATTCCCTGTCAGCGAGATGGCCACTGCCGCCCATGAACGCGGCATTCTGTTCCACTGTGACGCCGTGCAGGCGGTGGGCAAAATTCCGATTTCGCTGCGTGCCACCGATATCGACATGCTGTCCTGCTCGGCGCATAAAATTCACGGGCCGAAAGGTTGCGGCTGCCTGTATCTGCGGCGCAATACCCGCTTCCGCCCGCTGGTGCGCGGCGGCCATCAGGAGCGCGGACGCCGTGCCGGAACTGAGAATATCGCCGGGATTGTCGGCATGGGTGCGGCCTGTGAACTGGCGGACGTGCATATGCCCATGATGGCGTCGGTGCAGGAAATGCGGGACCGGCTGGAAACCGGCCTGCTGACCACCATTCCGCACACCTTGCTGATGGGCGCTAACCAGCCGCGCACGCCGAATACTGTCAACATTGCGTTTGAATATATCGAAGGTGAGGCCATTTTGCTGTTGCTTAATCATTGCGGTATAGCGGCATCCAGCGGCAGTGCCTGCACATCGGGTTCGCTCGAGCCTTCGCACGTGATGCGCGCCATGAATATTCCTTATACCGCTGCGCACGGCAGTATCCGTTTTTCCCTGTCACGGTTTACCCGTGAGCGGGAAATCGAATGGGCGATTGAACAGATGCCGGACATCGTGGCACGCCTGCGCACGCTGTCACCTTACTGGCAGCAGGATAAAGTGCAAATTGCACCCGGCGGCCTGTTTGCGCCGACCTACGGCTGAGACAGGAGACGGGTGATGGCGGCTTCAGAAGCGGAACGGACTGGCGGCGGTAACAGGTCCGTGGCGGTCACAATCAACGACACCACTTTGCGTGATGGCGAACAAAGCCCCGGCGTGGCATTTCGCGCCAGTGAAAAACTGGAAATAGCTCAGGCGCTGGTGAATGCCGGTGTCCGTGAACTGGAAGCGGGAACACCGGCGCTCGGCGAAGAAGAGTGCGTGCGGCTGGCGATTTTGCGCAGACAACTGCCGGACACGGTGATGATGTCGTGGTGTCGGATGAATTCATCAGAAATTCACGATTCTGCGCGGGTGGGCATGGACTGGGTAGATATCTCGGTACCGGCGTCAGATTTGCTGCGCGAGCAGAAATTACATCGGCCGTGGCCTGCGGTGATTGCCTCGCTTAAACCGCTGGTGCAGCTTGCGCACCGTCTCGGTATGCGGGTGTGTATGGGCTGTGAGGATGCCTCGCGCTCCGCCGATGAAACCCTGCACATGCTGGCGGAAGTGGCGGCGGATCTGGGCATAGAACGGATGCGGTTTGCCGATACGCTGGGCATTCTCGATCCCTTCAGTACCTTTACCCGTATTTCGGCATTACGCCAGCACTGGCACGGCGGGTTGGAAATACATGCGCATAACGATCTGGGTATGGCAACTGCCAACACGCTGGCGGCGGTCAGGGCGGGTGCGACGCATGTGAACACCACGGTGCTCGGACTCGGCGAACGGGCGGGGAATGCGGCGCTGGAAAGTGTGACATTGTCACTTGATCGTTGCCTGCATCTCGACTGTGGTATTGATTTCACCGAACTGCCGGCGTTGTGCCGCCTTGTGGCGGCGGCGGCGGGGAGAACCATTGACCTGCAGCATCCGCTGGTTGGCGGGCAGGTTTTCACCCACGAATCCGGTCTGCATGTGGCGGCACTGCTGCGCGACCCGCGCAGTTATCAGGGCATCGATCCCTCGCTGGTCGGACGGGAATTTAATCTGGTGCTTGGCAAACACTCCGGCAGGCAGGCGGTGAGCGGCATCTGCACGCGTCTGGGGTATATCCTCAGCGAGACACAAACCCTGTCGATGTTGCAGGAGGTGAAACGCTTTGCCGAACATTTCAAACGTAATCCGGGTGAGGATGAAGTGATCGCCATGTGCCAGATGCGGATGGATGATCAGATCCCGTTCGAAGGACAACTTCAGGCTCAGGGAGGCTGACATGGACTGGTTTACCCGTATTGAAGGTGTTGATGAGCTGGAATCGGCGCAGTCGTTTTTCGATTTTTTCGAACTGGAGGTGGACCCGGTCCTGTTACGCAGCCGCCATCTGCACATCATGGCGCAGTTTAACCAGCGGCTGACGACAGCCGTGCCGGTGTACTTTGTCGATGAGGAAGAATCAGACCGCGCTGACTGGCGGCTGGCCCGGCGTCTGCTGGCCGAAAGCTACCAGCACACCGTGGCCGGGCCGCTGAATACGCAGTCCGGGCTGGCGGTGTATCAGCGCAATAACGGCAGCTTTATCGACTGGAACGATTTGCTGGAGGTAAGGCCATGAAACCGGTATTTGAGGTCGACCAGCAGGTGAGAGTGACACGCATCGTACGCGATGACGGTACGTTCGCGGGTAAAACGCGCGGCGACTTACTGATCCGCCGCGGCAGTCTGGGATACGTACGTGAATGGGGGGCATTTTTGCAGGACACCATCGTGTATCAGGTGCATTTTCTCGACGACGACCTGATTATTGGCTGCCGCGAACAGGAGCTGATCGCCGGTGATGCCCCCTGGCTGGCGGGCGCTTTTCAATACGGTGACCGGGTCAGTTCGCGTCGCAGTCTGGTTATCCGTGATGAAGTGGTGGTGCCGCAGGGCGGCATGGGCCGCGTGATGGGCGGTGAACCGCTGGACAGCATTTTTCATTATCAGGTTTTGTTTGCGCAGCGGATATTTCAGGTGCCCGAACATGCGCTGAAGCTCGAGGAGGAACTGGCATGAGTATGCCTGTGTGGCACCGTTACAGCCGCTGGAAGCTGGCAAAACAGATGAAACTGAGTGAAGAACTCAACCCGACGCCGGCACAGTATCAGCAGTTTATCGAAGCCTGGCAGCGTCAGCAGGTGATAGAAGAAGCTGTGGCGCAGGCGGCCCTGAAACACGCGTTGAATATTGAACCGCAGTCGGTGGAAGTCACGCGGCAGGCGCTGGCCGCCGAGCTGCCAGAGCTGGAACTGACGGCGACCGAGACCGAAGAACTGCTATTACATCAGACGCTGTTGCGCGAACAGTTAAACTGGGTGCAGCAACAGGCACCGCTGCCGGATGATGCGCAGGTTGAGGCGTGGTATCGCGGACATGCGCAGCATTTTGTTCGCCCCGAACAGCGTTACACCCGCCATCTGCTGCTGACCGTGGAGGGCAATTCTTCGGCGGTTCGTGAACAGATTGATGCCATTGCGCGCCGTTTGCGTGACGGGCATGCGCTGTTTGCCCGCCAGGCACTGCGCTATTCCCACTGCCCGAGTGCGATGGGCGGCGGCGTACTGGGCTGGGTCGGGCGCGGCATTCTTTATCCGCAACTGGAAGACACATTATTTCGTCTCGAGGCCGGGCAATTGAGCGGCGCCGTTGAAACCGAACTGGGCTGGCATCTGTTGTTGTGCGAACAAATTCGCCTGCCGCAACCCTTGCCGAAAGTCGAAGCCTTAACGCGGGTGCGTCAGCAACTGATTGCCCGGCAACAGAAACATTATCAGCGCCAGTGGCTGCAACAACTGATCAACGCCTGAGCCTGTTCACCTTCTTGTTGGTGCAGACGGGTTAGCGCCCGTTTTGCACGAAAAATGCACAAAACTGCCTGCATTGCCTTATAACAGCGCAGGGAAATCCCGCCTCCGGCCTTGTGCCGCAACGCGCTTTGCCTGGTTTGTGGTAAAAACTGGCCCGCTTTGCATCCTGATGCTTAAAACACCCCTTTCAGATCAACCTTTGGGCAGATAAGCCCGCGAAAGGCCTGCAAATTGCACGGTTATTCCGGGTGAGTATATGTGTGATTTGGGTTCCGGCATTGCGCAATAAAGGGGAGAAAGACATGAGCATCACGGCGTTATCAGCATCATTTCCTGAGGGGAATATCGCCAGCCGCTTGTCGCTGCAACATCCTTCACTGTTTTATACCGTGGTTGAACAATCTTCGGTGGCGATTTCGCTGACCGATCCGCAGGCGCGCATTTGTTATGCCAATCCTGCATTCTGCCGCCAGACGGGTTTTTCACTTGAGACACTTTTGGGCGAGAACCACCGTCTGCTGGCCAGCCAGCAGACGCCGAAACATATCTATGACGAAATGTGGCGCACTTTGTTGCAGGGTAAACCCTGGAGCGGGCAGCTGATCAACCGGCGCAATAACCGTTCGCTTTATCTGGCGGATGTCACTATCACGCCTGTTTTAGGCGCGGACGGGCAGGTGGAGCATTACCTCGGCATGCACAAAGATATCAGCGAGAAATACGCACTGGAGCAGCGATTGCGCAACCACATCACCTTGTTCACGGAAGTGCTGAACAACATTCCTGCCGCTGTGGTGGTGGTGGATGAGCAAGACAATGTGGTGATGGACAATCTGGCCTACAAAACCCTGTGCGCTGACTGCGGCGGAAAAGAGTTGCTGGCTGAAATGGGCTATCCGCAACTCAAAGATGTGCTGAGCAGCGGCGAACCGGTGCCGGTTTCCATGCGCCGTAACGTACGCTGGTTTTCTTTCGGCCAGTGGTCATTGCAGGGCGTCAATGAAGAGGCCAGCCGCTTTTTTACCGGCATTACAGCACCGGGAAAACTGATTGTTCTCACCGACTGCACCGATCAGCATCACCGCCAGCAGCAGGGGTATCTTGACCGGCTCAAGCAAAAACTTACCAACGGCAAATTGCTGGCAGCCATCCGCGAATCGCTCGATGCCGCGCTTATCCAGCTTAACGGGCCAATCAATATGCTGGCGGCTGCGCGTCGTCTTAACGGCGAAGAAGGCAACAACATGGCGCTGGAATTCGCCTGGCGCGAAGGTGAGCAGGCGGTGAGTCGCTTACAGGCCTGCCGTCCGTCGCTGGATTTTGAGCCGCAGGCAGAATGGCCGGTCAGTGAATTCTTCGATGATCTGAGCGCGCTGTACGACAGCCATTTTCTCAGTGACGGTGAGTTGCGTTACGTGGTCATGCCATCTGATCTGCACGCTGTCGGGCAACGAACGCAAATCCTTACCGCGCTGAGCTTATGGATTGATCACACGCTGTCACAGGCGCAGGCCATGACGTCTCTGAAGCTCTCGGTGAACATTGTTGCGAAGCAGGATGCGAGCTGGTTGTGCTTTGACATTACCGATAATGTGCCGCGTGAACGGGTGCGTTATGCCCGCCCGGAAGCGGCGTTTTCCCGTCCGGGGAATGGTATGGAGCTGCGCCTTATCCAGACGCTGATCGCCCATCATCGCGGTTCTTTAGATCTCTCGGTCCGCCCTGATGGCGGCACCTTGCTGACGTTACGCCTGCCGGTACAGCAGGTTCTCACCGGAGGCTTAAAATGACCCAGTTACCTACCGCGGGCCCGGTTGTCCGGCGCTTTGATATGTCTGCCCAGTTTACGGCGCTTTATCGCATCAGCGTGGCGCTGAGTCAGGAAAGCAACACCGAGCGCGCGCTGGCGGCGATCCTCGAAGTGCTGCACGATCATGCATTTATGCAATACGGCATGGTGTGTCTGTTTGATAAAGAACGCAATGCACTCTTTGTGGAATCCCTGCACGGCATCGACGGCGAAAGGAAAAAAGAGACCCGCCATGTCCGTTACCGCATGGGGGAAGGCGTGATCGGCGCGGTGATGAGCCAGCGTCAGGCGCTGGTGTTACCGCGCATTTCAGACGATCAGCGTTTTCTCGACCGCCTGAATATTTACGATTACAGCCTGCCGCTGATTGGCGTGCCGATTCCCGGTGCGGATAATCAGCCTGCGGGTGTGCTGGTGGCACAACCGATGGCGTTGCACGAAGACCGGCTGACTGCCAGTACGCGGTTTTTAGAAATGGTTGCCAATCTTATCAGCCAGCCACTGCGTTCCGCCACGCCCCCGGAATCATTGCCTGCTCAAACGCCGGTCCGGTGCAGTGTTCCGCGCCAGTTTGGTTTCGAGCAGATGGTCGGGAAAAGTCAGGCGATGCGCCAGACGATGGACATTTTACGGCAGGTTTCCAAATGGGATACCACGGTTCTGGTACGTGGTGAAAGCGGCACCGGCAAGGAACTTATCGCCAATGCCATTCATTACAATTCACCCCGTGCGGCCGCGCCATTTGTGAAATTCAACTGCGCCGCGCTGCCGGATAACCTGCTGGAAAGCGAACTGTTCGGCCATGAAAAAGGGGCCTTTACCGGCGCTATCCGTACCCGTAAAGGCCGCTTTGAACTGGCGGACGGGGGCACGTTATTCCTCGATGAAATCGGCGAATCGAGTGCGTCGTTTCAGGCCAAACTGCTGCGTATTTTGCAGGAAGGTGAAATGGAACGGGTCGGCGGCGATACCACGCTGAAAGTCGATGTGCGCATTATTGCTGCCACCAACCGTAATCTTGAGGAGGAAGTGCGTGCCGGGAATTTTCGCGAAGATCTGTATTATCGCCTGAACGTGATGCCGGTTTCGCTGCCTGCACTGCGTGAAAGGCTGGATGATATCGCCGATCTGGCGCCGTTTCTGGTCAAAAAGATTGCGCTGCGTCAGGGGCGGGAACTGCGCATCAGCGACGGCGCGGTGCGTCTGCTGATGACCTACAGCTGGCCAGGCAACGTGCGTGAACTGGAAAACTGTCTCGAACGGGCGTCGGTAATGACCGATGAAGGGCTGATCGACCGAGACGTGATCCTGTTCAATCACCACGAATCCCCGGCGCTGTCCGTCAAATCCGGCCTGCCGCTGGCGACAGGTGAAAGCTGGCTGGATCAGGAACTCGACGAACGCCAGCGGGTGATTGCCGCACTGGAGAAAACCGGCTGGGTGCAGGCCAAAGCGGCCCGACTGCTGGGCATGACACCGCGCCAGATTGCCTACCGTATCCAGATTATGGACATCAACATGCACCGTATCTGAGCTGACATCCTCACACGGTGGCGTGCCGGCCTTGTTGCTTTTGAAACAATGTCGGCACAACGCCCTGAACCTGACAAAAAAAACGCGCATGCATTAGTTGTAATATTCTAATAAATAACAATTTTTATCATTTTTTCCCGGCGGTATAACCTTTGCAAATATTCAGAACCTTCTGCTGATTAAGGTTTACCGCTATGACATCCTGTCCTTCCTCTGCGGGTTGCTCCGGCCAAAGCCCGTCCCGTGTAAATGAACAACTGGCCCGTAAAGCGGCGCAACATCCGTGTTATTCCGTCAGCGGGCATCACCGCTTTGCCCGTATGCACCTGGCCGTCGCCCCTGCCTGTAATCTGCAATGCCATTACTGCAACCGCAAATATGATTGCAGTAACGAATCACGTCCGGGTGTCGTGTCGGAATTGTTGCTTCCCGAGCAGGCTGTCGCCAAAGCCCGTCAGGTGGCGGAGGCGATCCCGCAACTTTCCGTGGTCGGTATTGCCGGGCCTGGCGATCCGCTGGCCAATATTGGTCGCACGTTCCAGACCCTCGAACTGCTGCGCCAGCAATTGCCGGATCTCAAACTGTGTCTTTCCACCAATGGCCTGATGTTGCCGGATGTGGTGGACCGGCTGGTGGATATCGGTGTGGATCACGTGACAGTGACGATGAATGCGCTCGATCCGGCAGTCGCCGAAAAAATCTATGCCTGGCTGTGGTATGAAGGCGAGCGTTATACCGGGCGGATGGCGGCAGACTTACTGATCGAACGGCAGGCTGAAGGCATCAGAAAGCTGATTGAAAAAGGTGTACTGGTTAAAATCAATTCGGTGCTGATCCCGGGGATTAACGACCAGCATATGCAGGCGGTCAGTCAGCAGGCGGGCGAATGGGGCGCGTTTTTGCATAACATCATGCCGCTGATTTCACGTCCGGAACATGGCACCGTTTTCGGGCTGAACAGGCAGGAGGAACCGGATGCCGATATGGTGGCCTCGGTGCGAAAATCCTGCGGTATTTCGATGCCGCAGATGACGCACTGCCATCAGTGCCGCGCAGACGCCATCGGCATGCTGGGTGAGGACTGCAATGCGGCTTTCCCGCTGGCATCCTTGCCGGTTAACCCACCGCCTTACTTACCGGTGCTGCATCAGCGCGCACAGCTTCACGCAAGTATTGTATCGCAGGGCGAATCCGAAGAAGCGGACGCCTGTCTGGTGGCGGTCGCAACGTCACAGGGGCAGGCTGTTGATCAGCATTTCGGTCACGCCGATCGTTTTACGCTGTACAGCCTGTCGGCGGCAGGTGTGATGCAGGTCGGGCAGCGTTTTACGCCACGCTATTGCGGCTCGCCGGATGACTGCGAGCCGGAAGATGCGGCGCAGAACATGGATGCATTGCTGGAACTGCTGGCAGATGTCAAAGCGGTATTCTGTGCCCGCATTGGCCTGACGCCGTGGAAACGTCTGGAAGCGGCGGGCATTGAGCCGCAGGTGGACGGCGCCTGGCAGCCGGTAGAAACCGTGCTGGCGCAATGGTGGCAGCAACGAAAGCTGGCCGGGGGTGAAATCAGCATTCGCGGGGTGGCGTAATGAACGGCGCGCAGGGGTGGTTAAGCCGGTTGCTGTCACTGCACCTGACCGGACGCTCACGTTTTCCGCCACAGATGGGGCTGGGAGACGTCGCCTGGCAGGCTTTACTGCAACATACCGGACGCGCTGCGCCTGTGCTTTCAACGTTACAACTCGAGCAGCAAAAACTGCTCGGGTTGTTACAGCAGGCACGCACCTGTGAGCGGGAACAACTGGCGCAGTGGCTCGCACAGTCACTGGTGCCGGAGGCCGCGCCGATGCATGAACTGATCGCCACAGCATCGATGGGGTTTGACCATCTGTGGCAGGATCTGGGGCTGGATTCCCGCGCTGAACTGCGCGACCTGATGACCGATTGCTTTCCCGAACTGGTCAGGATGAATCACCAGAACATGCGCTGGAAAAAGTTCTTCTACCGCCAGCAATGCATGCAGTCGCTGGGAGAAATCGTCTGCCGTTCACCAAGCTGTAATGAATGTTGCGAATGGAACACCTGTTTTGCGCCGGAAGATTAGGCGCAGCGCCTCAGGTTCTGCGTATTTCACCCGCAATGACCAGAGATAATATGCGAAAACCGGATACCCGCCGACAGAACAAAACCAGCCAGACGGCTAATGCCGATCGTTTAAGGATCAGTTGACCGATCCGGTGGCTCGTGTAAAAAGGGTTCATGCTCATCATGGACCCTTTTTAAATGGAACTTTCACAAGCTCTCGGTATTATCAATCTCACTGC